>Ga0247839_1000016_pt1 | contig 239937 bp, 224 predicted proteins | sample LaCruzMarch2015__6_FD_192405 | JGI IMG/M metagenome (GOLD analysis project Ga0247839, IMG submission 192405) | Freshwater microbial communities from meromictic Lake La Cruz, Castile-La Mancha, Spain - LaCruzMarch2015_16m | ecosystem: Environmental > Aquatic > Freshwater > Lake | place: Spain...
CGGCAGGCTGGAATAGCGGGGGGGGGGTATGACGTTTTTCTATGAATACTGAGGATATAAAAGGTTTCTTTGCATCAAGGGAGCAGCTCGATATGGCTGACTACCTGACGCTGGATTACTACCTGGAGTGTGTGGGAGATATAGAGACGGCGCTTGCCCATTTCTGCAGTGAACAATCGACAGCACAGTGGAAACGTGTTGATCATGATGAAGATTTTCGTCCAAAGTATGCCGCCAGGGTGATCAGTCTGACGATAGAGGGGGAGCTTGAGGCTCTCAGCTATCCGGTCGTGCATTTCGAAACAGGCCCTATCCATGCCTGCCGTGTCACTATTGCCCACCCGCATCGGAATTTTGGCGCCAAGCTGCCCAATCTGCTCACCGCTGTTTGTGGGGAGGGTGTTTTTTTTACTCCCGGTGTGCCGGTGGTGAAGCTGCTTGATATCGGTTTTCCGGAGGCTTATCTGAGGGCTTTTGATGGCCCAAAATTTGGTATTGATGGTATTCGTGATCTTCTTCAGGCCTATGACCGCCCGATTTTTTTCGGAGTAGTGAAGCCAAATATCGGACTCAGTCCAGCCAATTTTGCCGAGATTGCCTATCAGAGCTGGCTTGGAGGGCTTGATATTGCCAAGGATGACGAAATGCTTGCCGATGTTGACTGGTCTTCCCTGATTGAGCGATCCCGCGTTCTCGGAGAGGCCAGAGTGCGTGCGGAAAAGGAGACCGGAGAGCCAAAAATTTATCTTGCAAATGTTACGGATGAGGTTGACCGGCTTCTTGAGCAGCACGATATTGCCGTCAGCAATGGAGCGAATGCTTTGCTGATCAATGCTCTGCCGGTTGGACTCAGCGCTGTCCGAATGCTTGCCCGGCATACGAAGGTGCCACTTATAGGCCATTTTCCCTTTATTGCAGCTTTCAGCAGGATGGAAAAATATGGTGTCCATTCAAGGGTTATGACCAAGCTTCAGCGCCTTGCTGGTCTTGATTCGATTATTATGCCCGGTTTTGGCAGCAGGATGATGACCCCGGAAGAGGAGGTAAAGGAGAATATTGCCGAGTGTCTGCAGGAGTTTGGTCATATCAGGCGGTCGCTTCCCGTTCCTGGAGGCAGTGATTCAGCGCTTACGCTTGAAACCGTTTACCGGAAAGTGGGGAGTGTCGATTTTGGTTTTGTACCGGGTCGGGGGATTTTTGGTCATCCTATGGGCCCCAGAGCCGGAGCCATGAGTATCCGTCAGGCATGGGAGGCTATTGAGCAGGGTATCTCTCTTGAAACTTATGCTGTTGGCCGCCCTGAGCTTGAGGTGATGGTCGATGGGATAAACAGAAAAAAGTAAGTATCAGTAAAAAGAAGAGGTCTGCTCATGGGGAGACTGGATGAGAAGGTTGCCGTCATTACCGGTTCAACCAGAGGAATCGGTAAAGCGATAGCTCATGAGTTTGTGCGCCAGGGCGCAAAGGTGGTTATAACCTCTTCTTCGAATGCCAATGTTCAGGCGGCTGTTGCTGAGTTTCCTTCGGGCAGCGCCTTCGGCTGTGTCTGTGATGTTGTTTCGGCTGCCGATATGGAGCGCCTGATTGATGCGGCGACAAAGAGGTTTGGCCGGATAGACTGTTTTATCAATAATGCGGGAATCTCTGATCCCTTCATGAACATTACAGAGAGTGATCCCGAGCGATGGGGAAAGGTTATTGATACCAATCTTAAGGGTACCTATAATGGCTGTCGTGCGGCAATCAGCTATTTTCTCAGGGAAGATATTCCAGGCAAGATTATCAATATGGCTGGTTCGGGCACAGACAGTGGCTCAAACACACCGTGGATGAGTGCCTATGGTTCCACCAAGGCTGCCATAGCCCGTTTTACCTATGCGGTTGCTGCGGAGTATAAACATACCGGGATCTCTGTCATGCTGCTCCATCCTGGCCTGGTGCGTACCGGGATGGTCAGTTCCGATAACCCGACACCGGAACTTTCCCGGCAGTTGGCCACCTTCAGTACCATTCTTGATATTTTTGCCCAGTCGCCGTCGGTCGCCGCAAAGCTTGCGGTACAGTTGGCTTCTGACTGGAGCGACTCCAAAACCGGTATCTATCTTTCCGCTCTTCGTGGAAGAAGAAAAAAATGGTTGCTCCTCACCTATCCCTTCCGTAAAATGATGAACAGGATTGACCGCCGAACCTATTAATATTGAGGATCGTCATGCTGAAAGCTGCTGCACCGATAATCACGCTGTTTGTTCTTGTTCTGGCAACCCTTCAGGGCTGTTACAGTTTTGCAGGTTCATCGCTGCCTGCACATCTGAAAACGATTGCCATTCCGGTGTTTGAAGATCGCAGCGCAGCCGGTATCGCGCAGCTCAGGGGGGAGTTGACCGGCTCTCTTGTCAATCGAATCGAGTCGCAAAGCCCTCTTCGCGTTACTCCCTCTCTGGCTCGTGCCGATGCGTTGCTGGAAGGTGCCCTTATCTCCTTTTCTGATGCTCCGAGTCAGCTTTCGAGCATAACCGAGCGGGCGATGACGAATCGGGTTACGCTTGTTGTACAGGTTACAATGGTTGATCGGGTGAAAAAAACAGCGATGTTTACCCAATCGTTTGTCGGATTTTCCGATTATCGTACTGGTGACTCTGTCGGCCAGCAGGAGGCGCTCCGATTTTGTGTTGACCAGATTATTGATGAGATTTTTGACAGGGTGGTTTCCGGCTGGTGATCTGTCTGAATCGTTACCTGTCAAGTAACTCCTGCAGTTGTCAGGAATCATTAAGGGAGGTTGTTTATGGGATTGCATAAGGATATTGACTATCGGCTTGAACTCGCCCGCGGGTTCTTGCAGGAAGCGGAGCAGGATTACGCTCTCGGGCGCTGGCGTGCCTGTGTTTCGGGCTCCATACTTGTTCTTGAAAATACCGGTCTTGCTGTATTAATGCTTTTTGGTGTCTCACCGTTGACCCATAAGCCGGGCAAGCATTTATCACAACTGATAATGGAAGGTACTGTCACCAAAGAGGTTGCTGCCTTGATTGAACAGATTTTGCCGGATTTTGAAAAATATGATTCCCATGAAAAGATGCTGGCGAGGTATGGCAACGAGTCGTCATACCAGCTTCCCTGGGCGCTCTTTCATGAAGAGGAGGGTATCACGGCTATTGAGGCTGCCCGCAAGTCGATGCGTGTGAGTTCCGAACTGGCTGAATTGGTTCAGTAAGAGGGGGAAGAGCCATCAGGTAACCCGGCGCCACCTTTTTTTTCCTGGAAAAACAGTGCTTGAAAAAGCCGGTTAAATTAACTATATAGTCATATGCTTTTACGGCTATATAGTTAATTCCAGGTTATTCTCGACTTCTTTTGTTCCCTTTATAACCCGAAACGATTGCCTCCCTGCCAGATTTGAGTTCTGCAGGCTGCTATCGGTTCTTCGCCGTTTTTTTACGGATAATGGTATCGTTACGGGTTATTTGCTGCTATGAAGTCGGGTATGCCATAACCCTCAATCAGAAGTAATATGACCAGAAAATTTGTAGTATGTGCGACTCTTCTGGTCGCGCTCCTGGAGTCATCAACAGCATTTGCTACGAACGGCATGAACCTTGAGGGGTATGGCGCCAAATCACATGCTCTCGGTGGAGCTGGTATGGCCTTTGATACGGGTAACTCTGCCGTGATGAATAATCCGGCGACACTTGGGATGATGAAAAATGGCCAGGAAGAGATTGGCGTTGGTATCAGGGGGCTTCACCCTGATGTGTCGGTCGGGTATGGCTCTTTGTCAGACAAGTCTGAAGGAACAGCATACTACATGCCCTCTCTTTCCTATATGAGAAAAGATGGCAGCATTGCCTGGGGTGTGGCTGTTCTTGCCCAGGGTGGGATGGGAACGGAGTATGGCAAAAATTCCCCCCTTTTCCAGTACGGGATGCCCATGTCTATGAGTGGAGCAGTTCCTCTGAGTGGCGAGGCTGTTCGATCAGAAGTTGGTATCGGTCGCCTGATGTTTCCTCTTGCCTGGAATCTCACTCCAAATACGACCATTGGTGCATCACTCGATCTTATCTGGGGAAGCATGGATCTGCAGATGGATATGGATGGCGCTCATTTTGCCGGGATGGCAATGCAGGGCCAGGGTGGCTCGGTCAGTGGCTCCATGTTTAATACACTCGGTTCATTCATCAGTTCTGGCGCGATTACTGACGTTAATTATGTTCGTTTTGACTTTTCCAATGGCACTCCATTTATGGGTGAGGCGGTCGGGTATGGATCGGGGTTCAAGACGGGATTTACACACAAGTTCAGCAATCTTCTGACCATCGGGGCCACTTATCACTCAAGGATAGCGCTCTCTGATATGAAGAGTTCAAGGGCGACGCTCTCTTTTTCAGGAGCAGGGCCGGCATTCACTCAATCCGATCCGGTATCGGTCAGTGGCACCATCAAGGTCAAGAATTTTGGGTGGCCGGAAACCTGGGCGGCAGGTCTTGCCCTCTATCCGGCAAAGCGCTGGATGATTGTTGGTGATGTCAAACACCTTGACTGGTCATGGGCAATGAGCAAATTCAGCACCACTTTTATTGCCGACAATTCTGCGTCGAACGGCCCGTTTCAGGGGCAGACACTTGATGTGGATATGACCCAGAATTGGGATGATCAGTGGATTTATTCAATCGGTGTGCAGTATAAGGCATCGGAGCGGCTTGCACTTCGTGCAGGGGCAAGTTTTTCGACCAATCCTGTGCCAGACAGTTATCTTAATCCGATGTTTCCTGCGATTACCGAAAATCATTATACCAGTGGTTTCGGTTATAAATTGACTGATACATCTTCAGTTTCTGCAGCTCTTGTGTTTGTCCCGGAAGTAACGGCAACCAATGCCGATGGTCTGGTCATCAGTCACAGCCAGATGAACTGGTCGCTGAACTATGCGCACCAATTGTAACGGTGAGGAGGGGTTGTTGTAAAATGGGAGAATCGCTGCTCCGGGGACTTTTTATGGGGATTTCTTTTTGAAGAGCAAATTTCTTTTCTTAAAATAACAATCTTCAATTATATAACAATACAGTAACTTAATTGGTGTTTTTTCGGCCATCTTCCTTCGTTTTGGCGTGATCTGATGAAAAAAACGTTTATCGTTCAAAAATTGAGTGTACAGCCATGATTCAAAAAGGTCATTCATCAATCACCTCTCTTTTATTACCGGTCATGCTGACAGGGATGCTGCTCTTTTTTCCGACAGCAGTTTTTGCCGTGCCACCTGAGCCTGTTGTGGAGACCGCATGGTGGGTTTGGGAGATCGCGCTGTTTATCTTTTCTTTTTTTCTCGGTATCGTTGCCGTTATTGGAGGCGTTGGAGGGGGAGTGCTGTTTGTTCCTATTGTAAGCAGTTTTTTCCCGTTTCATATTGACTTTGTTCGGGGTGCGGGATTGCTTGTGGCGCTTTCCGGAGCTCTTTCAGCAGGGGCTCCCTTGCTCAAGAAAGGGCTTGCCAATCTCAAATTGGCTCTTTCCATGGCATTGATTGCTTCAATCAGTTCAATAGCCGGTGCGATGGTTGGCTTGGCCATGCCGGAAAATATTGTCCAATTGTCTCTTGGAGCGGCAATTCTCGGTATTTCAGTAATCATGCTTCTTTCAAAAAATTCAGCATATCCTGAGATCACAGAGCCGGATAACCTGTCCAAAATATTGCATATCTATGGCATCTATTACGATGAACAGCTTGGTAAGGATGTCAGTTGGCAGATCCATCGTACGCCAATTGGTCTCTTTCTTTTTGTTGTGATTGGATTTATGGCAGGAATGTTCGGGCTGGGTGCCGGATGGGCGAATGTACCAGTCTTCAATCTTGTTCTTGGCGTTCCGCTGAGAGTTTCGGTTGCTACCAGTATTTTTGTGCTTTCTATCAATGATACCGCTGCAGCATGGGTCTATCTGCACAAGGGAGCGGTACTTCCTCTTATCGCAATTCCATCGGTTGCCGGCATGATGATCGGCACAAAAATTGGGGCAAAGCTTTTGACAAAGGTGCATACTCGTGTTGTCAGACGCCTTGTTATTACTTTGCTTGCAGCAGCGGGATTGAGAGCGCTTTTAAAAGGATTCGGAATCTGACGAGGATTAATTATTACCATGAAAGAACAACTTCACGCAAACCGGATTCAGTTGACCTATGCCAATGTCCTCTCATGGACTTCGACCCTGGGAATGATTTTTGTTGCAGCGGGTTATGTGATCTATGTTTTTCAATTGCTTCCTTCCGCCGTTTCTCCTGCCGAAATAGCCATGAACTGGCATCTTCGGGCGGCAGAATTGCACAAAGCGGTACCGGTGCCATCTGGATGGGACTGGGTTACACAATTGGGCCGGGGTGATGTTCTCAGTTATCTCTCAATCATCTACCTTTCATCGGTAACGATGCTCTGCCTTGTCGTCATTATACCGCTGTTTTTCAGGGAAAAAGATCGTATTTATACTTTGATTGCGCTGCTGCAGGTATTGGTTCTTGTTTTTGCTGCTACGGGGATAATCTCCGGGGGTCATTGACCTCGCACAGGGTTCGACTTTGCTTTGTATGTTTTTATGAGTTTTTTTTGCAACTGTATGGTTATATGGATATATAGTTCTTCTGTCGGGTTCCAAAGAAGAGATCTCGCTAAATACAGGTAATTAATTTCAGGAAAGCGTAATCAAGGAGAATAAGCATGGCTGACACAAAAAAACTTGCAATCATTGCATCACAGGGCTCACTTGACTGGGCATATCCTCCCTTCATTCTTGCTTCAACTGCTGCGGCCATGGATATGGAAGCGGTTATTTTCTTTACCTTTTATGGGCTGCCGTTGCTGAAAAAAGAGATCGACGCCAAGGTCTCTCCTCACAGTAATCCTGCCATGCCCATGAAAATGCCCTTCGGCAGCAAGGAGTTTCAGTCTTTTAACTGGCCAGTGCCGAACATCATTTCCGGTAATGTTCCCGGTTTTGATAACATGGCGACCATGCTGATGAAGGAGACCTTCAAAAAGAAAGGTGTTGCCACAATTGAGCAACTCAGGGGCATGTGTCAGGAGTTTGGTGTTCGATTCATTGCCTGCCAGATGACCATGGAGGTTTTTGGATTTGAAAAGGAGCAGTTTATTGATGGTGTTGAGTATGGTGGAGCGGCCACTTTTCTCGAGTATGCTGCCGATGCCAATATCTCGCTTTTTATCTGAAAAAAAAGGAACGCATTCTGTCAAGGCGGTGCGCAGCGTGTTGAATCGCCAAACGCCTCTCCGCAGTGAGTAACGGTAACTGACCACAGAAAGATATGTTGCGTTATCTTGATCTTGTTCGGAACTGTTTGCCTGGGGTCAAAGAGATTATGCCCTGGGATCTGGTTGAGCGCATTGGAGAGAATCCTGATTTGTTGATTCTTGATGTACGTGAGCCTTATGAGTTTGCTCTTCTGCATATCAGAGAGTCTGTAAATGTTCCGAGGGGTATTCTTGAATCTGCCTGTGAATGGGATTATGAGGAAACTGTGCCGGAACTGGTTAAAGCCAGAATGCGGGAGATTATCGTGGTTTGCCGTTCAGGGTATCGCAGTGTTCTTGCGGTGCACTCCATGCAGTTGCTTGGTTATGAACATGCGGTTTCGTTGCGGACGGGATTGAGGGGGTGGAATGATTATGAAGAACCTCTCTGGAGCAGTGCCGGGAGCATGGTTGAGCCTGCTGAAGCAGACGATTACTTTATGGCAAAGCTTCGCGCCGATCAACGGTCACCAGGGGTTTAGAAGTGTTGTGCATTGGATTAAAAGAGATTTAACAATATAGAATCAGGAGCATTGATATGAGTGAAACTGCAAACATCGAGCTGAATTGCGAAGGACTGAATTGTCCCCTGCCGATTCTGAAAACAAAAAAAGCTATTGATTCACTGAACAGTGGCGAGATACTGAAAATGACCGCTACCGATCCTGGTTCAGTCAATGATATGGCTTCGTGGGCAAAGCGTACCGGTCATGAGCTTGTTTCTCATACCGAGGCCTCAAATGTGCATACCTTCATGATCAGGAAGAAATAAGCTGAGGGTGAGAAGAGCGTAACTCTCTTGTTTTGTTGATTGGTTCTGTCTTATAAAGAAGCTGGTTAAACATGAGTCCTTCTTTAGAGGGCCGCAAGGGGATGAAATGCATTTGGAAAACTTGCCACGTTTGATGATTTCGGCTCCACACAAGAGTGCCGGCAAGACCATGCTCAGCCTCGGTATTTCGTCGTATCTCTCAGCGCAGGGAGTCTCTGTCAGGAGTTTCAAGAAAGGGCCGGACTATATCGATCCAATGTGGCATAAACTTGCTTCCGGCAACGAATGCTATAATCTTGATCCCTACCTGATGGGGAGGGCCGGGTGCCTTGCCTCTTTTCAGGGGAAGAGTTGTATCGGGGAGAACTGCCTTGCTCTTGTTGAAGGTAATCATGGATTGCATGATGGTCTCTCTCTCGATGGTTCCGACAGTAGCGCCGGGCTGGCCCAATTGCTTGATACACCGGTCTTGCTTGTCGTTGACAGCAGAAAAATGAACAGGGGGATCGCTGCGCTTGTTCTGGGTATGCAGGCAATGCCGCCGAAGGTGCATATTGCCGGTGTGATCTTGAATCAGGTAACAAGTTCACGTCAGGGTGAAAAACAGAAAGCAGCGATTGAGCAGTACTGCAACGTACCCGTGTTGGGTGCACTTCCATATGACAAGGAACTGGTTATTCCTGAACGCCATCTTGGACTGACAACAGTCGGAGAGATTACTGATGCCGAAAGGTTTATTCGGGGTGCAGCAGATCGGATAGCGCATTATTGTGACATGAAGGCAATTCAATCGCTTTTTTATCAGGCGCCACCGATGCTGATGGGGAAGGTTGAGTGTTTTGGGAAGAGGTGTACAGGAAGAGCGAGGATAGGCGTATTCCGGGACGCAGCCTTCTCATTTTACTATCCTGACAACCTTGATGCACTGAAGAACAATGGAGCGGATCTGGTTTTTATCAACTCTCTGGAGGAGCGTTCTTTGCCGGATCTTGATGCGCTCTATCTGGGGGGAGGCTTCCCGGAACTTTTTTTTGATGTTTTAAGCGCCAACAGGGGACTTTTGAGGGATGTGCGCGAACGGGTGGAAGCTGGTATGCCGCTCTATGCAGAGTGTGGAGGGTTGATCTATCTTTGCCGGAATGCCTCTTATGGAGGGAAAACGGTCTCCCTTGCCGGTATTCTGCCCATTGATATCGGTTTTGCCCGTCATCCTGCAGGGCATGGATATCTTGATCTCAGGAGCAGGACGGACTCCCCCTGGTTTCGAAAGGGTACGCAGATCAGGGCTCATGAGTTTCATTATGCAAGGCCTGTTATGCCGCCCGCTGGCTGTTCCTATCAGTTTGATGTTACGCGGGGAAGCGGAATAACAGGAGAGAGTGACGGGGTTCTTTATCGTAATCTTTTTGCATCGTTTGCGCACCTGCATGTTATCGGTAATCCGGAGTGGGCTGAAACGTTTCTCTCTCTGGCATCAGCATTCAAGGAGAGCGGTCGTTGAGAGGGGTGAAGGCCACCTCAAAATCAGCATAAAAAAAACGGATTTTTATCCCGAAATATTCCTGCTTCGTTTGGAAAATTAGTGACAAACTGTTAGCATACATCACTATATGATCATGTACCCATACCGTTGCGTTAAGTGCTTGTTTTACACGAAGCACGCTTTTTGTTGTTCGTGATCAAGAGAAGGGGAAAATAGTTTTTTTATAAAATATCACTGAAGGAGAGAACCATGGGAATTGAGTTTAATGGCGTCTGTTATGAAACTGATGAGAACGGTTATCTGATTAACCTTGATGATTGGTCGGAGGATCTCGCGAAGATATTGGCAGAAGGGGAGGAGATCGACATGACCGAAGAGCATTGGAATATTGTAAGGTTTCTCCGTCGTTATTATGATGAGTATCAGATCGCTCCTGCTGTCAAGGTGCTTACCAAGGCTATTGCTGCTGAAAATAATATGGACAAAAAAGCTGCTTCTGAATTCCTCTATGGCCTCTTTCCGAAAGGTCCGGGTCTGCAGGCTTGTAAGGTTGCAGGACTACCAAAGCCTACGGGTTGCGTTTAAGAGACGGAAAGCTTGTTGCTGACCCGAATTTACTGTGAATCAAAGGAGGTTACTAATGGAAGGTGCTAAAGATGCTGCTTCACAAGAGGTAAATAATGGCAATGATGCCGGTCTGGCAGGGAATGAACAATTTCTGCACCCGACACCCATGCTTGACGAATTGGAAAAAGGTCCTTGGCCGAGTTTTATCAGCGGTTTCAAGGAACTTGCCGAAAGAACCCGGAAGCCAATGCTCCGGGGTGTGATGGATCAGCTTGAATACTCCTACAACACCAAGATGGGCTACTGGAAAGGCGGTCTTGTTACTGTTGATGGATATGGCGCCGGTGTCATCACCCGTTATTCAATGATTAAAGACAAATTTCCGGAGGCTACCGAATTCCATACCATGCGTATTCAGCCTGCGCCAGGGTTGCACTACAACACAACCATGATGCGTCAGCTTTGTGATATCTGGGAGAAGTATGGCAGTGGTGTGATCGCCTTGCATGGTCAGACCGGTGATATCATGCTGCAGGGAATTGAACAGGACAAGGTTCAGGCTTGCTTCGATGAGCTGAACCAGGCAGGATGGGATCTTGGTGGCGCTGGTGCGGGTATGCGTACAGCGGTTTCCTGTATTGGTCAAGCCCGTTGTGAAAATGCCTGTTATAACAACCTTGAAGTGCATTTGAAACTTCTGAAGCATTTCGTTGGAGCCCTTCATCGTCCTGAGTGGAACTATAAAATCAAATTCAAGTTCTCCGGATGCCCCAATGATTGCACAAATTCGATCATGCGTTCCGATCTGGCTGTCATTGGTACATGGAAAGATGCCATTCAGGTTGAGCCTGATGAGGTAAAGGCATGGATTGCAGAGAAAGGTATCGACGCTCTTGTTAACCAGGTTATCAATCTCTGTCCAACCAAGGCAATCGCGCTCAAAGAGGGTGAGATGGTTATCGACAGCAGGGATTGCGTGCGTTGCATGCATTGCCTGAATGCTATGCCAAAAGCGCTTTCTCCCGGCAAGGAGCGGGGTATCTCTCTTTTGATGGGTGGCAAAAATACCCTCAAGGTCGGTGTCAATATGGGGTCGATGATTGTCCCGTTCATGAAAATGGAGAGCGAAGAGGATCTTGAAGCGTTTACAGAGCTGACAGAGCAAATTATCGACTGGTGGGATGATAACGGACTGGATCACGAAAGAATTGGTGAAACCATTGAACGTGTCGGTCTCAAGCAGTTTCTTGAGGGTGTGGGCATGGATGTGGATATCAATATGGTGACAAGGCCGCGTGATAATCCATACTTCAAGGCGAAATACTGATAATTCCGGTTGGCTGCGGCTGAAGCGCCGAAAAATTCAATTCTCTATAAAAAGGCAGTAAACTGCCCCAAAGGAAGGATACTATTTTATGAGCAGTCCTGAAAAAAAGTGGAAAACCGTTGAGTCGGGGCCTCACAGTTATGAGGAGGCACTCCATCCCGTTGTTCGGAAAAACTACGGAAAGTGGAAATATCATGAAATTCCAAAACCCGGCGTTTTGAAGCATGTCGCCGAAAGCGGGGATGCCATCTATACTGTTCGGGCGGGAACTCCCCGTCAGGATACCGTCGATATGGTTCGCAGGCTTTGTGATATTGCCGATAAATATTGTGATGGCTATTTCCGTTTCACGATACGGAACAATGTTGAGTTCCTCACACCCCGGCAAGAAAATGTTGAGTTGATGATCAAGGAACTTGAAGAGATGGGTTTTCCTGTTGGGGGAACCGGCTCATGCGTCTCTTCTGTTTCTCATACACAAGGTTGGCTTCATTGCGATATTCCGGCAACCGATGCATCCGGTGTTGTCAAATCAATGATGGACTCTCTCTATCATGAGTTCCGCCATATGGAGATGCCTAACAAGGTGCGTCTCTCTACCTCCTGCTGTTCGATAAACTGTGGTGGCCAGGCCGATATTGCGGTCGTTGTGAAGCACACGCGTCCGCCGCGTATCAATCACGATAACCTGTCGATGATTTGTGAGTTGCCAAAAGCCGTTACCCGTTGTCCGGTTGCAGCCATACGCCCGACCATGGTCAATGGCAAACGCTCACTGATGGTTGATGAGGCCAAGTGCATTTGCTGCGGAGCCTGCTTTGGCGCCTGTCCTTCCATGGAGATCAACCATCCGGAACATTCCAAATTTGCAATCTGGGTTGGCGGGAAAAACAGCAATGCCCGATCAAAGCCATCAACAATGAGTATTGTTGCCCATAATCTGCCGAATAATCCACCCCGTTGGCCTGAGGTCACTGAGGCTGTCGGTAAAATTCTTTCTGCTTACAAAGAGGGCGGGCGTCCCTGGGAAAGAGTGGGTGAATGGATTAACCGGATTGGCTGGAAACGTTTTTTTGAAGAGACCGGGCTTACCTTTGATGAGGACATGATTGACAGTTACCGTCATGCAAGAAGCACGTTCAATCAGTCGGCTCATGTTCGCTTTTAGATAAAGGAGAAATTCATGAAGGTAGAATCAAATCCATATCTTGATTTTGCGATAAATTACCAATTTCCTGCGTTCAGTGAACTGACGGGAGTTGACAAGATTGTCGCTTTTGGAGATCATAGTCATAAATGCCCTGTGTATGTCCGGCAACTTCCTCCATGCACGGCTGAATGCCCGGCAGGAGAGGATATCCGTGGCTATCACCGTCTGCTTAAGGGTGTTGACAAATCTGATGATGCGTGGAAAGCGGCATGGGAACTGTTGGTTCAGGCCAATCCATTCCCTGCTGTTATGGGCCGGATATGCCCGCATCCCTGTGAAAGCGCCTGTAATCGTCAGTACCATGATGAAAGTGTTGGAATCAATGCTGTTGAGCAGGCAATTGGTAATTATGGTATTGAAACGGGTCTTGAACTTCCCGCTCCAGGGCCCGACACCGGCAAACGGGTTGCGGTTATCGGAGGTGGTCCTGCTGGGCTTTCCGCAGCCTATCAGTTGCGTCGAAAAGGTCATGCCGTAACGATTTACGATGCCAATGAAAAACTTGGTGGCATGGTTCTCTACGGTATTATGGGCTATCGCGTCGACAGGAAAGTTCTTGAAACCGAGATACAGCGCATCATAAAGCTTGGTGTCGAAACAAAAATGGGGGTTCGCGTCGGAAGAGATATCTCTTTTGAGGAGCTGGAAAAAGAGTACGATGCCGTTTTCATGGGAGTTGGCGCCCAGGTCGGTCGTGGATTGCCGATACCAGGATTTGCCGATACTGCGGGAGCGACAAACGCTATTGACTTTCTGACCAAATATGAGGTCGAGGGAGATGCAATCTCCATTGGGAAAAAGGTGATTGTTATCGGTGATGGTAACGTAGCCATGGATGTGGCCCGCCTGGCCCTCCGTCTTGGTTCGGAAGCCATTGTGATTTCAGGAGTGCCAAGGGAGGAGATGGCCTGTTTTTCAGATGAGTTTGATGATGCCGTGAGGGAAGGCGCCCAAATTCACTATACAACAGGCGCACTCGAAGTTCTTGTTGCCGACAACGTCGTGAGCGGGTTGCTTTGCTCCAGAATGATCAAAAAGGTAAAAGGGGAGGAGGGATGGAATTCACCGATACCTTTTTTCCGTTATCGCAATACCGAAGAGAGCTTCCAGCTTGAGGCCGATATGGTTGTTGCTGCAATTGGACAGACAACCGATATGCGAGGTTTTGAAAGCGTTACAGAGGGCCGTCCCTGGCTCAAGGTTGATCGTTATTTTCGTCTTTCCGGAAAGGAAAAAGTTTTTGGTGGAGGCGATGCCATACGCGTTGATTTGATTACGACGGCGGTCGGTCATGGGCGCAAGGCTGCAAATTCGATTGATGCCTTCCTGAAAGGTGAAGCGCTTTCCGACCAGGGGTATCAGGAGGTGACAAAGGTACAGAAACAGGATATCCTTTACTTTGAACATTCTGATCAACTCAAAAGAGAGAGTGTTGAACTTGAAGAGGTCGTTGGCAACCATGATGAGCTGCTTCAGGCTTTGACAAAGGAGCAGGCCGAGCAGGAATCTGCGCGTTGCATGAGTTGTGGACTCTGTTTTGACTGTAAACAGTGTCTCTCTTTCTGTCCCCAGGAGGCGGTCACCCGTTTCAGGGATAACCCTGTTGGCGAGGTGGTCTATACCAATTATTCAAAATGTGTCGGGTGCCATATCTGTGCACTGGTGTGTCCCTCCGGTTACATTCAGATGGGAATGGGAGAAGGTCTTTGACTCTTTTTGTGAGAGACAATCATGAAAATCAAGGAGGCAACAACGTTATGTACGATGATTTAATCCATCAGGTGCAGGAAGCAATTGCATACTCCGGAAGTTGGGCAGAGAAGGGGTGGCCTGTTACGTTTGGACCAAACAATATTGAGGTTTCAACTCTCAAACAGGCCCAGGCTCTTCCCCGGAATTTTGTTTACCGCGATGAGGCTGTGAATTACTGGCAACAGGTTCTGCTGACAGGAAACGATACTGCTGGTGCCGGCAGAAAGGCATTGGCAGCCCTGAAAGAGGGTAATCTGCAGGCCGCTGCCGATGCGCTCTATCTGTCGCAGTATATCGAGAAACCTTTTGCTGCCAGCTCCGCTACCTGGGCTCCTTTGTATGAAGCCCTGAAGCAGGACATGGCGGAGAAACAGGTTGTGTGACCAGCGTCGTTACTTGTTTATAACATTAAAAAAAGAAAGGAGATAGGGTGAAAATAGGAATCCTGCTCAAAGAAGGGCCATACAACCATCAGGCATCAGATACAGCGTACAAGTTTGCCGCTGCAGCCATAAAAAAAGGACATACAGTTGATGCTGTATTTCTCTACAATGATGGGGTCACCAATGTTACGAAGCTTATGGATCCACCCCAGGATGACCGTAATATTGCCGCCCGCTGGAGTGCATTAAGCCTGGAGCATGGCGTCGAGATCCTTGCCTGTATAGCGGCATCAAAACGTCGGGGAATAAATGATGATCTTCTCATTAAGGGAGGATTAATTACCGGACTTGGAACGCTCACCGACATTGCCATCCGTAACGACCGCCTGGTAACCTTTGGAGATTAAAATTATGGGAAGCATGGAATTAGAGGGAAACGAGAATGTAAAAAAAATCATGCATGTGTTGCGTCATGCGCCACATGGCACGATCTATACGTATGAGGGACTGGAGATGATTCTGATCATGGCCGCCTACGAGCAAGACCTCTCGGTTGTCTTCATTGGTGACGGGGTCTATGCCCTTAAAAAAGGTCAGGATACAACGGCTATCGGTATCAAGGGTTTTTCGCGCACCTTCATGGCTCTTGATGGATATGATGTAGAAAAACTCTATGTCGATCAGCACTCACTTGAAGAGAGGGGACTGAGTGAAGATGACCTGCTTGTTGATGTCGAGGTGATGAATGCTGAAGAGATCGGCATGTTGATGAAAGAACAGGATGTCATTATTCATCACTGAACACTCCCTGAACTTATAAAACATTATCCGTTACTATGCTACATACCATTAACAAATCTCCTTTTGAAACCTGCACGATGGAGACCTGCTTCAGGTTTCTTGCGCCGGGTGATCCTGTTCTTTTCATTGAGGATGCTGTTTATGCCGTTCAGGCAGGCAACAGGTTTTCTCCGATGATTGAAACGATTCAGAAAAACAATCCACTCTTTGCCCTTCAGCCAGACCTGAGTGCAAGGGGTATTGAGGATGTTATCAGTGGGATTGGCTTAATCGATTATGAGGGTTTTGTTGGACTGGTTGAGGAACACCAGGTAAACAACTGGCTCTGACAAGCGGGTATGGCAAGCTTTGAAAACCGTTATTACCGTGCCTTATGACTATAGAATGGGCTAAACTGCTTCAGGAAAACAGGAAGGAGATTCTTGACGGCTGGGTGAAGCGTGAGTTGCTGTTATTTTCCGGAAAAATGGCTCCGCATTCACCCGTTGCGGAGGCTTTTTCGGAAGCTCTTGAGATGGTTCTCGATCATTGTGAAAAAAACAGCGAGCTCCTCACGGAAGCTCTGGTACAGGTTTCAAGGATTCTTGCCGTTCAGGATTTGCCGCCTTCAAGGTCGTTGTCGCTTTTTTTTGAACTGAAAAGAATGATTCAGGAGATCTCTGTGAGAGGAGGTCAGAAAAAATCGTTGAAACAGGGTGAGCTGGATGCATTGCAGTGCCGCCTTGAAGAGATCACCCTTCAGGCATTTGACTGTTATATGATGCATCGTGAAAAAATTGCACAGCTTAAGGTCGATGAGAACAAACGTCACCATTTTATGCAGTTACGGAGGGCTGAAGGATGAAAAAAGTAATTATGCCCCTCGTCATGGTCGGCGTTCTTTGCCTCATTCCCTATGTCGGTATCAAATATTTAGGACAGGCATATCTTTTCGCTGTTGTTATTCCTCTTGCCTCCCTGACGATACTGATCGGCGGTTTCCTTCTGCGCCTGGTTAACTGGTTTATAAGGCCTGTTCCTTTTCGTATTCCCACAACCTGCGGACAGGAAAAATCCCTTGACTGGATCAGGCAGGAGAAGTTTGAAAATCCGTCACACCTTTGGCAGGTAGTTGTCAGGGTATTGGGTGAAGTGCTGCTTTTTCGCTCCCTATTCAGGAACACGAAAGCAGAACTGCACGCAGGGCCGAAACTTGCCTATGGTTCAACCAAATGGTTATGGCTTGGAGGCCTGTTGTTTCACTGGTCGCTGCTGGTTATTGTTCTGCGGCATACCAAGTTCTTTTTTGCTACCATTCCGGGGTTTGCTGATGTTCTTGAAAATGCTGATCGATTCTTCGATATTACGCTTCCGGCATTTTATCTCACTGATGCACTTGTTCTTGCCGCCATCACGTTTCTTGTTTTCCGCAGGTTGAGCGATGCCAAGCTGCGTCTGATTTCGCTGCCGACTGATTTTTTCCCGCTCTTTTTGATCATGGCCATTGCGCTTGCAGGGATGCTCATGCGCTATGTTACCAAAATTAACGTGATGCCGGTAAAGGATCAGATGTTGTTGCTCATGGATTTTGATTATACTCTTCCTGGTGAAACCGGGATGCTCTTTTCAGTGCACCTTTTTCTGGTGTGTATGCTGGCGATCTATTTTCCGTTCAGCAAGCTCATGCATATGGGAGGAATCTTTTTAAGCCCGACACGCAACCTCTGTAACAACAGCAGGGAGAAAAGGCACATCAATCCATGGAATCCTGACATTAAATTCAGGAGCTATTCCGAGTATGAGGATGAGTTCCGGGACAAAATGAAAAAAGCGGGTCTACCGGTTGAAAAGCAATAACTATGTCTAAATACGTCACAAAACAGTCCGAACTCAAGCAGGAGTTTGAAAAGAAAAAACCAGCCATTCTCAAGGAGGACTATTCCGGCAAGGAGTGGTGGGATTTGCCCGTTGAGTTCCGTGACGGGAACTGGTGCTTTGCTGCCAAGCCGGAGATACTCGAAGATCTCGGTTTTGCAAATCCGCGCAAATGGGCGGCAACAGACGAAGACTGGAAATTGCCCATAGGATGGGAGAAGACCGTCAGGGATGGGCTGAAAAGCCGTCTGAAGCGCTTCCGCTCCTTCAAGCTTTTTCTTGACACCTGTGTGCGTTGCGGGGCCTGTGCCGACAAGTGCCATTTTTTTCTTGGTACCGGAGATCCCAAAAACATGCCGGTTTTGAGGGCTGAGCTTATTCGTTCGGTCTATCGTAACGATTTTCCGCTGGCCGAGAAAATCCTGAAAGGTTTTTCCGGATCAAGAAAGCTTACGGTTGAGGTGATCAAAGAGTGGCACATGTATTTCAATCAGTGTACCGAGTGCCGCCGTTGTTCTGTTTTTTGCCCCATGGGCATTGATACAGCAGAAATCACGATGATGGGCCGTGAACTTCTGAACCTGATCGGCGTCAACAACAACTGGCTTCTTGCTCCCGTTTCCAATTGCAATCGCACAGGGAACCATCTCGGCATTGAACCGCACACCTTCGTGCAGAATATCAAGTCTCTCGTCGAAGATATCGAGGATCTCACGGGTGTTAAAGTAAACCCCACCTTTAATCGCAAGGGTGCAGAAGTCCTCTTTGTAACACCATCCGGCGATGTTTTTGGTGATCCCGGCGTCTATACCATGATGGGTTACCTGCTTCTTTTTCATCACATCGGGCTCGACTATACCATCAGCACCTACGCATCGGAGGGAGGTAATTTCGGCATGTTTGCCTCCAACGAGATGATGAAAAAGCTGAACGCAAAAATGTACCATGAAGCGAAGCGACTTGGTGTTAAATGGATTCTTGGGGGTGAATGCGGTCACATGTGGCGTGTGGTGCATCAATATATGGGTACCATGAACGGTCCGGCAGATTTTCTCCAGGTGCCGGTTTCGCCAATCACCGGTACAAAATTCCATAATGCTGCAGCAACCAAAATGGTGCACATTGCTGAGTTTACCGCTGACTTGATTCATCATAAAAAACTCAAGCTCGATCCGAAACGTAACGATCATCTTCGCACAACCTTTCATGATTCCTGCAATGTCGCAAGAGGCATGGGTATGTTTGAAGAGCCTCGCTCTGTTCTGCGGAACGTCTGCAATACTTTTCATGAAATGGCTGAAAATACCATCAGGGAACAGACCTTCTGCTGTGGTTCCGGAAGTGGCCTGAATGCAGAAGAGTTCATGGATATCAGGATGCGGGGAGGTTTTCCAAGAGCGAGTGCAGTCAAACAGGTCAAGGAAAAATATAATGTAAACACCCTGGTTACCATCTGTGCCATTGACCGGGCCAGCCTTCCCACACTGATGAAATACTGGAACCCCGGGGTCTCGGTATATGGTCTTCACGAGCTGGTAGGCAATGCCCTTGTCATGGAAGGGGAGAAAAAGAGAAGCAGTGACCTGAGGGAGAGTCCTATGGCAGGTTTCGAAGGGGAGGAGGATGATGATGAATAGAGATCAGAGAGTTCTTTTTGCCGTGCTGGCCCTTTTCATTCTTGCGGCACTCTGGATTTTCCGGCCAACCGTAAACGCGGAAAATGTTTCGGTGCACGCCGTTGCATCGGCCCCGATCGACAGTACCGTCTGTATTGCCCCAACGGAGTATATGCGGAACAGTCACATGCAGGTTCTTGACAATTGGCGTCGTACTGGCGCTCGGGATAGTCATCCTTATGTTACCCCCGACGGCAGAAAATTTCAGAAGAGTCTGGATACCTGTCTTGGCTGTCATGGAACAAACCGATATTTCTGCATAAGCTGCCATATGTATGCAGACGCCAAGCCGAATTGCTGGAATTGTCATCAATCCCCTTTAGAAAAACCGTGATGAACGAAGAGAGAAGAGGATTTATCAAGAAAACCGGAGCAGGAATCCTTGCAGGCATTGGAGCTGCTTCAGGTCTTTTTCTGCATATACCGATGGAACAGACGGATGCGTCCGTTTTCTCTGACAGGAAGAGCACCGGCACTACCCGCTGGGGTATGCTGATTGATATGCGAACATGCAGGGAAGGGTGTCAAAAGTGTGTTGATGCCTGCCACAAAAGCCATAATGTCCCCGACTTCGGCCATTCACGGCATGAAATCAAGTGGATAGAGAAAAGCCCGTACAGCACACTCTTTCCAACGGCTCCCCAGGAGTTTGCCGATAAAGAGAGAGGCAGCAGAACTCTTCCATCGCTTTGCAATCATTGTGCCGAGCCACCCTGTGTCCGTTCATGCCCGACCGAGGCAGTATTCAAACGCAATGACGGTATTGTCGCATTTGATTATCACCGTTGTATTGGTTGCCGTTCCTGTATGGCATCCTGCCCCTATGGAGCTGTCAGCTTTAACTGGAGAGAGCCGAGGCCAGCCCTCAAGGCAATCAGTGAGAGTTATCCAACAAGGGAGATGGGGGTTGCCGAAAAGTGCAACTTCTGTTCCGAGCGTCTGCTGAAGGGGGCTTTGCCCGCCTGTGTTGAAGCGTGTCCTGAAAAAACACTGATTTTTGGTGACCTTAATGATCCCGAGTCCGGGATTCGCAAGCTTCTTGCAAGCAATCAGACCATGCAAAGAAAACCTGAGCTGGGAACACTCCCTTCAGTTTTTTACATCATCTAATGACTTCCCATGATTGAGAAAGCCTTGAAAGGAAACCGACCTTACTGGATATGGATTATCTCCCTTCTGTCGGTTATTGCATTTGGTATCTCTGCCTATGCTCAGCAGATGCGACTCGGTCTTTCTGTAACCGGGCTGGGAGTGGATGCCAGTTTGGGTCTCTCCTTCATGCAATACTCCTTTATGGCGGCCCTCTCAGCCTCCTCTGTTTTGGTGATGCTGCCTTTTTTCCTCCATGATTACAAGCCACTGGGAAAAATTGCGGTCATTGCCCAATTTCTTGCAGTTTCAGCAGCGGCGACCGCCCTTCTTTTTTTGTTTGTTGACATGGGCAAGCCGCATCTCATCTTCGATCTGTTGCGCTATGCAACTCCGCATTCACTCTATTCCTGGGCTTTTCTCCTGTTGAATGCTTTTCTTTTCATCAACCTTGCAAGCAGTTGGGCCACTCTTGGCGCTGAACGAAAGGATGTTCCGGCAGCGACCTGGGTCAAATCCCTCAACTACCTCTCCATTCCTTTTGCAATCAGCATTCCTGTTGTTACGGGGCTCTCATCAACAACGTTTCCGGCTGATTCCGGCACACTTTCGTTACTTGCACCCCGTTTTCTTCTCTCTGCCTTTGCCGCCGGGTCAGCGCTGCTGTTGTTGATTGTGCTGATTCTGAAAAGAACAGCCGCCTTTGATGCGGGAAAGGAGGTAACCAGTCAGCTTGTTCTGTTTCTTGTCTATGCAGGATCGCTCAATTTCCTTTTTTCGGGCATCAATTGTTTTACCTGCACAAGTCAGGCTGCACCCATTCTGCTCCTCTCACTCCTTTTGGGGATAGCGTCGATTGCGGTATTGCTGGCACCAAAATTGATCAGTTCCACCAATTGGCTTGCTGCCGCCGCTGCGGGAGTGGTGCTGGCCATCTGGATGGAAAAAAGTGTCGCCCTGCTTCATGCGCCAATGGGTGGAATCGCAGCCTATACTCCCACATCAACAGAACTTTCCATCACGCTTGGAGTCTGCGCTTTTGGCCTGCTTCTTTTTACCATGCTTCTCAAGGTGGCTGTTTCTGTCAAAGCGGTAAATGAACGATGAACGGGATTTCATCGTTCTCTCTGACTCTTCTCTCTCCAGTCGAAGAAACATAACCTTTCTCCGCAAAGAACATGATGCAGGGCTTGCCCTTGTCAAGCAGGAGTGCAGGCGGGCATCCTGAGGGAGAGTTGTTCGTATCTTTTTCTCAAGCAGTCAAATATGAGGAACCATGAAAGTTTTTTTGCCGATTAACGTCAGGATTGATGACAAGAAAATTCTTTTTGTGGGAGGCGGTAAAATCGCCATGCACAAAATAAAGACGGTTGAACAGTATTCACGGAACATTACGCTTGTTGCTCCTGAAATTCATGAGGATTTAAAAGGTTCAGGATTTGAAGAGATCTATAAAGAGTATGAAAAATCGGATCTTGCCGGTTTTTTTCTCGTCTATGCATGTACGAACAATCTTGAGTTGAACAGGGTGATCAAGCAGGATGCCGCTGCATGTGGAATTTTGGTCAATGTTGTCGATAACAGGGAGTTGTCTGATTTTATCTCCCCGGCGGTCATTAAAAAAGATGAGATGACCATTGCCATCTCTTCCAATGGAGAAAATGTTAAAAAGTCTGTAGAATGGCGGGAGATCATAAAATCCATGCTGGAACAGGCTCATTTGTAAACAAATCATAATCGACAGAAGGGCGAGGTAATGAAATCAAGAGAAGAGAGCAGTATCACTGTTGCTGAACCTCAAAAAAGAGGGTACGTCTACATCATTGGCGCGGGTCCTGGTGATCCGGAATTACTGACCATAAAGGCTGAGAGAGTTCTCCATACAGCAGATGTCATTCTCTATGATGATCTGGTGAGCATTGAACTTGTCGCCCGGTTTGATGCCCTGAAAATTTATACAGGCAAAAGAAAGGATTGCCATCATTTTGAGCAGGATGCCATTAATGCAGAGATCATTCATCATGCCCTGCAAGGCAAAACAGTCTGCCGATTAAAGGGCGGAGATCCCTTTATTTTTGGTCGTGGAGGCGAAGAGATCGACGTATTAAGGCAACACGGAATAGGCTATGAAATCATTCCCGGTATTACAGCCGCACATGGCGCAAGTGCGTACACTGAAATTCCACTGACCATGAGAAAGGTCTCCTCTTCTGTTGCTTTTTGTACGGGTCACCCGGTCAATAAAATCCAGGTTCCGGATGCTGATACCCTTGTCTATTACATGGTAGCATCGACCGTGCACGATGTGCTTGATGCTGTTGCTGCGAAGGGCCGGAGTGAGGGTACCATGGTTGCCATTGTTCAGAATGCAACACGTTACAACCAGAAAGTTGTTACGGGAACTCTCGGTGAATTGAGAAAAAGTGAGAAGGCGGTTTATTCACCGGCACTGCTTATTGTTGGCGAGACGATCAACCAGTTTGTCCGGGAGAACTGGTTTTCAAAAAAGCAAAAAGTGCTCATTATGGGCGGGGATTGTGCCATGTATGCGAGTGATGCCTTTCTGGTCGTGCATTTTCCATGCAAGCCGGTTGAGGGAGCAGAGAGCATCGGGGAGAGTCCGCTGCTATCCGTTCATCATGGCTTGCAGGATGAGATCCCGGATCTTGACTTCATTGACGAGGTCTACTTTTCCTCAACAGCCTGTGTCCGGGATTTTAAAGAGCATTACCAGAACATGCCGCAAGGGATCAGGGTAACAGCGGCTGATCAGGAAATCTATGCCGAGTACAGGAAGCTGCTCAGTGTCTGAACAGGATCACTCTTGATCCCCTTGACCGAAATTGCTGTCACGACCTCTTAACGTTTATCTCAAAACCGTTTATATGGATAACTTTACCGTCTGGTGGCAGCATTTGCCATCGCAAATGGATCCGGTTCTCTTCTCACTCGGTAATTTCCCTCTTCGCTGGTATGGAATGATGTACATCATTGCTTTTGGCGTTGTTTTTCTGCTTACTCGTTATCGTCTTTCCTCGGAAAAACTCCCTTTTGATCCCCCATTCATCGGCGATGCCCTCACCTGGGCTATGGCCGGTGTCGTTCTCGGTGGCAAGATCGGCTACATTTTGTTTTACGGACTGCACAGCTTTCTTGCCGATCCCGTCGGCACGCTTCTTCCTTTTGCCGCAACTGCCGAGGGTTATCGTTTTACAGGTATAACCGGTATGTCCTATCATGGCGGACTTCTTGGAGTCATGCTCTCCATGTGGTTGTTTGCAAGGTCACAAAAAAGAGCTTTTCTGCAAACGCTCGACCTTTTTATTCCCTCCATTCCGCTTGGTTATACCTTTGGGAGGATCGGAAACTTTATCAACGGTGAACTCTATGGCAGAGTAACGGAGGCAGCCATTGGCATGTATTTCCCCTCTGCACCCACCAGTGAACTTCGCCATCCTTCGCAGCTTTATGAAGCATTTTTTGAGGGAATCCTGCTCTTTGTGCTTCTCTGGACACTCCGAAAAAAATTGCCGTTGCCGGGCTCCCTTTCCGGGATATACCTTTTTGGCTATGGATTTGTTCGCTTTTTTATCGAGTTTTTTCGTGAGCCCGATATTCAGCTCGGCTTCGTTTTTCTCAACTTTTCCATGGGTCAGCTCCTCTGCTGTGTCATGATGATCGCAGGCCTTGCCCTGTTGTTCAAGGTTATCATTTCATCAGGTATTTCGTTATTCGTCAATCGCCGATACTGAAAGAGCACGGGAGCCATGTTCACTGCTGCATGGTGACAATATTCTTTGGAACGACAGTGATGAAGCGGGCTGCCGTTCCTGTTGATGACGAAAAATGTTCTCAGATTGGTGCAAAGAAGAGTGCTCTGAAAAAACGATACACAGCGGAAGAGAGAGAACAAAGTCGCCAGCGAGGCCGCGGGCGGGCACTTTTTTATTGCCCAAAATAAATGGTATGTTCTCCACATCTGTAAATCCAGCGCTGATCTGCGGTGCGTGTTGGTGCTCTGTTCAGCTTTTGTTTCGATCAGCGCCCTTGAGGGTAACATGCGGGTTGCAGTTATGAGTTGCAATATTGTCGGTCACAAATTTTGAATGGAGTTGTGCAGAAAATGAACAAAGTATCCCGCATCCATTGTAAAGCTTTACAAAGCAAGATCATGACGGCGGAAGAGGCCGCAGCCCTTATCTCTTCCGGAGACAACGTTGGTATGAGCGGGTTTACCGGCTCAGGTTATCCCAAGGCGGTGCCTTTAGCGCTCGCCAAACGTATTGAAACGGCCAACAGCGCCGGAGAGAAATTCAGGATCGGAGTATGGACCGGCGCATCCACCGCACCAGAACTGGATGGAGCGTTGGCCAAGGTAGATGGTGTGGAAATGCGACTTCCTTATCAATCAGACCCTACTTGCCGGAAGCGTATTAATGCCGGAGAGATGGAGTATATCGATATTCACCTCTCTCATGTAGCCCAGTTTGTCTGGTTCGGCTTTCTCGGAAAACTGAATATTGCTGTTGTTGAAGTTGCGGGTATTCTCGAAGATGGGCGCCTCATACCTTCGAGTTCGATTGGCAATAACAAAACCTGGCTGGAACAGGCCGACAAGGTTATCCTTGAAGTGAACTCATGGCAAGACTCTCGTCTGGAGGGAATGCATGACATTTATTATGGTACCAATCTGCCCCCGAACCGTCAACCGATCCCAATGGTACACCCGCATGACCGGATCGGCGACCCATACCTGCATTGCGATCCTGACAAAGTTATCGCCATCATCGAAACCTATAGTCCTGATCGAAATTCTGATTTCTCGGCGCCTGATGAAAAGTCTCGCCTGATTGCCGGTCATATCCTCGAATTTCTTGAACATGAGGTAAAGCGCGGACGCCTCCCAAAGAACCTTCTGCCGTTACAGTCGGGTGTTGGCAATATTGCCAATGCTGTCATGGCTGGTCTGAACCATGGGCCGTTTGATAACATGACCGCTTATACCGAAGTGCTGCAGGATGGTATGCTCGAACTTCTTCATTCCGGCAAGTTAGTTTCCGCTTCAGCGACGGCATTCTCCTTGAGCGATAAGGCTCTGGTGCAACTCTACGCCCATCTTGATGAATACAAGGACAAAATTATCCTGCGCCCGCAGGAGATCAGCAACCATCCTGAAATTATTCGCCGATTGGGGGTCATTGCCATGAATGGTATGATCGAGGCTGATATTTACGGCAATGTCAATTCGACTCATGTGATGGGTAGCGCTATCATGAATGGCATTGGTGGCTCAGGTGATTTCGCACGCAATGCCTATATCTCCATATTCATGACACCATCCCAGGCAAAGGATGGTCAGGTTTCCTGCATTGTGCCCATGGTATCCCACGTCGACCATACGGAACACGATGTTCAGATCCTGGTGACAGAGCAGGGACTTGCTGATCTGCGTGGCCTCTCTCCAACCCAGCGAGCAAAAGTGATTATTGAAAACTGTGCTCACCCGAATTTCAAGCCAGCATTGCGGGACTACCACAAACGCGCACTTGAGCACTCTTTCGGGAAACATACCCCCCATCTGCTTGACGAAGCATTAAGCTGGCATCAGCGATACCTTACTACCGGCCAGATGTAAGTCAAACCGTTTTTTTTCTCACGAAGTATACCCTTTGCCGGAGCCTGGCTGATTTTGGCAGAAAGTCCCTTTTTCAGACACCTTTTTCTCCCGGCACACAACCCCTCCTGCAGTGCAAGCCTGGCAAACCGGGCTTGCACTGACCGTTTCAGGGCATTGAGCAAGCAAAATCAGCGAGAGTCAGCAACGTATTTTTCTGAAATAAGTTAGAGATAGGTTACCCGGTAATTACGGTCAGGAGGTGAATTCCTCTGGCCGAAGCTTGACAACCGGCTTTAATTTTTTATATTAATGAGCATATGACAATAATTATAGTGCAACTCTTTTGCGAAGGTTGACTCTGCTGTGGTCACACCAATAACTCATTTTCCGGAAAGGACATTGATTATGTGGAAATTACTTTCTTTGCTCCAGAAACATCTGGTTTGGAGCATTCCTCTCGCCATGCTGGCCGGGCTGTTGTTCGGATTAGCGACCGACGCGGCTTTTCTGCGCTGGACCATTCTTCCGCTTACCTTTCTCATGGTCTATCCTATGATGGTTACGATGAATGTGCGAGAGCTTCTCAATCCTGGCGGCAACAAACTGCAGGGGGTTACGCTTGCTCTCAATTTTCTCGTGATGCCCGCCATTGGTTATGGAATTGGCCTGTTGTTTTTCGCCGATCAGCCCATGGTCAGGCTTGCACTGCTGCTGACATCACTGCTGCCTACCTCCGGCATGACCATCTCCTGGACAGGTTTTGCCAAAGGGAATGTGCCTGCAGCGGTCAAAATGACGGTGATTGGTTTGATCGCAGGTTCTCTGCTTGCGCCGCTCTACCTCAATGTGCTTCTGGGTGCGGTGGTCGAAATCCCGCTGTTACAGGTATTCATGCAAATCGGGTTAATTGTTTTCCTGCCGTTGGTGCTTGGTACCGTTACCCAACGCTGGCTGGTGAAGAGCTATGGAGAGCGGGAGTTTAATCAGCGCTTCAAGCCAAAGTTTCCTCCCTTTTCGACGTTGGGCGTTCTCGGCATTGTGTTTGTATCCATAGCTCTCAAGGCAAAAAGTATCTTTGCGAACCCGGCCATGCTGCCGAATCTGCTTTTACCGCTGGTGTTGCTCTATACGATCAATTTTATCATCAGTACGCTCGTCGGCAAGAGCCTGTTCAAGCGAAGCGATGCCATTGCTTTTGTTTATGGTACTGTTATGAGGAACCTCTCGATTGCGCTTGCGATTGCCCTTGGTGTATTCCGCGAAAAGGGCGCTGATGCTGCGCTGTTGATTGCATTGGCCTATATCGTTCAAGTGCAGGCTGCGGCATGGTATGTAAAGTTAACCGACCGCCTCTTCGGAGCCCCGCTTTCCAGCCCTGCCATGGCGTCCGAATCTGTCAAAGGAGGCTGAACCGGGCAACGCCATGATTCACCACTCAACTCTCCAAGCCTGTTTTCCGGGGAAAAAATTATTTCAGGTTAGGTATGTTGGGCTGGATGATTGCACAATTCAAACAGTTAATCCGAAGAATTTTATTTATACTGAAGAGAGTCGGCGAGTGCAGCGTTGGCTGTCAGGTTCAGTTATTCTCTCTGGAGTGCTGCACGCTTCGGGGGATTTTATCTGGAGGGGATATGGACGAGAACGAGTCAGTGGAGCGGTTGTGGGAATTGGCTGAAGAGACGTATGAAAATGCGAGGGAGAGCCTGAATGAGGCCATTGAAGCTGATTACCAGTTTACTCTTGATGATCTTGACAAAATTATACCTGAAATTGCTAAAAGAGTCTTTATGATGGGCTTCATTACAGGATTGGAGACACAACTTCTGGATGAGGATGAGGAGTAAGTGGATGTTGCTGACCTGTAGTTGAGACTCTTGACAGGAAAGAGTTTTTGTTTTTCTTCGATTGCAACTGATCTGTGTTGCAGGTGCTTGGGTGGCTTATAACACTAAAAGGCGGTTATGAAAGGAATTATTCTCGCAGGGGGCTCTGGCACACGGCTCTATCCCGTCACCAGGGCAGTATCAAAACAGCTTCTTCCTGTTTATGACAAACCGATGATCTATTATCCCCTGACAACACTGATGCTGTCGGGGATAAGGGAAATTCTCATTATCACCACTCCTGAAGACCAGTCGATGTTCATGAAACTGCTTGGAGATGGTCATGAGTGGGGTATTTCGCTCTCCTATATTGTGCAACCCTCTCCTGACGGACTTGCCCAGGCCTTCATTCTTGGTGAGGATTTTATTGGCAGTAATGACGTTGCCCTTATCCTTGGAGACAATATTTTTTTCGGTTATGCTTTCAGTCCCATGCTTGAGGCAGCGGTTCAGAGCGTACAACAAGAGCGAAAGGCAACCATATTCGGTTACTATGTCAGTGACCCGGAGCGTTATGGTGTGGCGGAGCTTGATGCGGAAGGAAATGTGCTCTCTCTGGAGGAAAAGCCGGAGAAGCCGAAATCAAATTATGCCGTTGTCGGACTCTATTTTTATCCGAACAATGTCGTTGAAATTGCAAAACAGGTACGTCCATCAGATCGGGGAGAGCTTGAAATCACCTCAGTCAATGAGGAGTATCTGAGGCGGAAAGAGCTCAAGTGCTCCATGCTGGGACGCGGTTTCGCCTGGCTGGATACCGGTACGCATGAATCTTTCCAGGAGGCAGGGAATTTTATCCAGACCGTTGAAAAACGACAGGGGCTTAAAATTGCCTGTCCGGAAGAGATTGCCTGGCGAAATGGCTGGATAACGGGTGATGAGCTGTTACAGTTATCCGAGCCTCTGATGAAAAGTCATTACGGCCAGTATCTTCGGCAGTTGCTTGTTCAGAAACAGTGAGTTCTCTCTTTGCTCTTATACAGGTTCGTATTGTTCTGCCGTTCATTTGTTATCTGAAAAAAAACAGGACTCTTTTGCCGATACATTTTTTGTGTGATTGCCGGTTCAATTTTTTTTGAAGCGCTATGCAAGTGATTATAACAGCCATACCAGATGTTCTGATATTTGAACCGAAGGTTTTTGGCGATGATCGGGGCTATTTTTTTGAATCGTTCCGGCAGGATCTTTTTGAGCAGCATGTCGGTCATGTTGCCTTTGTGCAGGATAATGAGTCGAAGTCGGGGTACGGAGTGCTTCGCGGTCTTCATTTTCAGAAACCGCCCTATACACAGTCCAAGCTTGTTCGTGCCCTTTATGGCAGTGTGCTTGATGTTGCTGTTGATCTGCGTCTTGGTTCCCCCTGGTACGGTCGACACGTCTCCTGTCTGCTCGATACCGAGCGGAAGCGAATGCTCTGGGTTCCAAAAGGGTTTGCCCACGGCTTTCTTGTGCTCTCCCAAGAGGCCGTTTTTGCCTACAAGTGCGATAACTACTACACGCCTTCGCATGATGCCGGTATTCGATGGAATGATCCATCCCTCGCCGTCGACTGGCAGCTTCCGCCGGAAGTGATCAGGGTCTCCGGCAAAGATGCCGAACAGCCAGCCTTCTCCTCAGTTGACATCTTTGCGTATGAAGCGTTCCGGCAGGACAAGCTCTATCCCCGGAAATAGTTTTGCAGATTCCAGCTTTCTCCGTCAGGGGAGGAGAGATGCTCTTTTCGGAGTCAGCCTGATTTCAGCTTCGCAACCAATAGCTTTTGGTATATTTCCCGGAGCTGGTTATGGAGTATGACCGGTTACTTGTAAATTAAAAATCATTACAGCATTAAAACAGGGAGGAAAATGGGAAAGAGCTATGAGGTGGGCAGCGGTGATTTTTTTCGTGAAAAGATCATAGCGGCGATTTTTTATGGATTTCGTACCATCAAAGAGCCCGTATCCATAACGGTTCATCCTGACCTCATGATGAGAATAAGGGCTGATTTTAAGGATAAAGTGATTGCGCCGAAAAGTGTTGGTGATACAGAAATGTTTTTCGGGGTGCCGGTTATTGAGGATGCCACAAAAGAGAAGGATCATATCTCTGTGCAGTAAGGCCTGAACGAAACCACACCATTTTCGCTCTTTGTCAGCAATGACGGTTACGCTTTCCATAGCCGATTTCTTCTGTTCGAATGCGCTCTCAAAGAACATGATAAGATGCTTTCGGATCCGTTTCAAAAACATGTAACCTCTTTTAAACCGTTTGCTCATTGTAAAAAAGCACCGGGATATTGAACTGTTTTTATATTGGGGAGTGTTACGTAAACTTTTTATTATTCGATCTCATGCGACCTGCACACATCATCCGCATACTTTCACTCTGCCTGTTCCTGCTGTTGCCCGGATGCAGCGGCAATTCCCCCAGGCAATCTGAAACCGGCAGCGAAAACGCCACAGTACAGCAGCAGGCATCAAAAATCATCGAACCCTGTGATCTCATTACAGCAAAGGATGCGGAAACCATGCTCGGCGAGGCCGTCAAGCCTGCAGAAAAAACCGACAATCAGGTAGTTGGCCAGAAACTCTGCCTGTACAACCCGGTAGATACCCAGTCTACGCAATTCCTGCAGGTTGTGCTGACCCAGGATGCCTTCATGCCGCCTCAGGGCATCACTTCCGCTTCGATCTACAAGAGTCTTAAGGATAATTTCGAAGGTATGAGAAAGGATGTCGAGGGAGTAGGAGACGAAGCGTTCTTTGCAACCGGTGGCCTCTCTATTCTCGCCGATGGTTACTACATCCAGATCGGAGCAGGTAACAACAACAATGAAACCGTGCGGAATAAGCTGATCGAGGCGGGAAAAATGGCGGTCACAAAGCTGAAAGCCTTGAAGTAGCGCAAGGGTTTCAGCCCGGTAACCTGGTCACGAAAAAAGCAGTGCAAGGTATGATTGGCCTCTTTTTTTGTCTTTTTCATTCCTTGCCCTGCCGGGTCAGGTTGTGTGCTATATCCGCCCGGATAAGTTTGAAATATTTTCCATCATGGACAATCTCACTGACGGCAGGTATTGTCCTTGCACTCCTGATGAGTGGTGGTGGTGGCATCCGGTGGAGAAACCATTGCTTTTGTTCGATAACGAACACTTCGGCATAGTTGCGGCAGTCTGAAATTTCAACGGCGTCAGGGTTGCTGATTTTTGTCCCTAATGTCCATGCCGTCCACCACTCAAGACCGTGGGGCGCAATGATCAATGTTTTTGCCGGTGAGTGAACAAGCGCCGACAGGCTTTTCAGTTCCTGCATAGCGGCTGAAGAGAGCATAGCCTGCCCGCCGTTGACTACAAGTGATCCACTTGGCAGAAGAAGCACAAGTGCGACTCCCAACGCAAGAATGTTACGTAACCAGCGGTTGCTGATCTGTTGCATTGCGAAGCAGAGAACCAGTATACCTGGCAAAACAGCAATAAGCGCCAGCCGCAGAGCCATATCCTGAGAGAATAACGGCATAGTCAAAGCGAGGATGGAAAGCGTGGCTCCTGTAACAATAGAGATAACCTCAATCGGCAACTGCTGGCGTTTTCTCCAGATTATGCTCACAATTCCAAAAGCCGCCAGTAGCTCAAAAAACCAGAGCAGGTGTGAGGTTATTGGAGATGGTACGCCTGTAGCCCCAGGCATGAACGCCCCATTCTGCACCAGGTTTGCCAGGTTAGACACCACAGAGAACAGGCGATACAGACGTTGAGCATCGAACCGCCACCAAACAGCCCCGACAATCATGACAAGAACAACGATGGCAGCAACAACCAGCGGATGCTGTGCTTTCCACGGAAATCGCTTTCGAACGAAGAGGGATGCGAGAAAAATACCTGCAAGCAAAAGCATTGTTGCGCCAAATACGGCAATATGTGTCAATGCAATCAGTGCACCAGAGAGTCCAATTCCAAGGAGATGAGCTGCCGATGGCCTCTTCATCCAGGCATTGATCTGCCAGAGCAATGCGGCAAGCAAGGCAAGGGCGAGTGAATGCTTCTGCAAATCTCCGACCACGCTCAGCGCAGGAAAGCACATGACCACAAGCAATGCCCCGAGTACGGAGATCCAGCGTGGAGCCATAGTGTTAAGGTTCCATCGTTCAAGCAGGAAAAAGATCGGTAACGCTGCAAACGCAGGGAGAATACCATCGATAAGTTTTACCGCGAGAAGTACACTTTCATTAATTCCATTACCCGTCAGCCTTTGCAGCAATCCGGCGAGGAGCGCCTCAAAGTAAAAAACGAGTGGCAGATCAGGCAGCGCAAGTTCTCGCCGTTCCAGTAATGCGCGTACCTGTATGAGGTAATAGGCTCCGTTGATTCCCGGCACCAGCTCAGTGCTGAAAAGGAGCCATAGACGCACAGCCGCAGCTCCAGAAACAATAACGGCAATCCAGCAGTATTTCATTTTATGAGTGACTTCGTTACCTGACGCCGAGATAAGCCATGAGCGAAGCGAACCAGTTTGATCTTGATGTCAGGCAGATCTCTTCTCTTTTTCAGGTGCGTTCTGTGCTCTCTCCCTGAAAACAGAGTCATCAGGAAAAAGTCACCATCCGCCTCTTCAACAAATGCAACGGAGAGTGCACCGCCTTCAATATCGGCAATGCACATAACAGTCGCAACTTCCCTCAGGCAACAGTACCAGCCATAATGATCTACCATGTTTTATCTGAAAGGGTTCCGTTGATTTCTCTCCCGGACTCCATTCTTGATAAACAGAATTTCCGCTGCAGAACAGGAGCATCGGCTGCTATGGCATAAATGAGAACACGCTTTTTTGTACAAGAATAAAAAACGTACTATAGAAGAGAGGGGTATGCGCCTCTCCTCAACTTGTAACCTGTGAACTGTAAAGCCATGAGTACCCGATCATCCCGAAAACTGATCACTTTCGACTGGGCAATGAAGCGCCTGCTGCGGAGCAAAGCCAACTTTGAGATTCTTGAAGGTTTTTTTAGCGAGCTTCTCGGCGAAGACATTCTTGTCCTTGACATTCTCGAAAGCGAAAGCAATAAGGAGAGGAGAAGCGACAAATTCAACCGTGTTGACCTCAAGGTAAAAAACAGAAAGGGCGAAATTATCATTATTGAAGTACAGTTTGAGCGGGAACTTGATTATCTGCAGCGGATGCTTTACGGCACTTCACGGGTCATCACTGAACATCAAAAAGAGGGCGAAGCCTATGCCAAACTGGTCAAGGTCATCTCTGTCAATATCCTCTACTTTGATCTCGGCCACGGCACCGACTACATCTATCATGGTACCACCAGCTTCACGGGGATCCATGACCATGACAAACTGCAACTCAATATCAGCCAGCAGAAACAGTTCGGCAAGAGTCAGATAAACCATATTTACCCGGAATACTACCTGATCAGGATCAATAACTTTAACCGGATGGCCACAACATCACTTGACGAGTGGATCTACTTTCTCAAAAACGAAGAGATCAAGGATGAGTTCAAAGCCAAGGGAATTCAGAAAGCAAAACAATCTTTTTCCCTCATGAGTATGCCGGAAGAAGAGCAGTTAGCCTATGCCCGTTACCAGGATGACCTGCGTTATGAGGCCAGTCTTGTAGAATCAAACTATGGTCTCGGTCGGATGGAGGGCAAGGAGGAGGGACGGATTGAAGGAAAACTTGAAGTTGCCAACCGATTGGTAGAAAAGGGAATGAGTGCTGAAGAAGCTGCTGCTGTTGCCGGGATAGACGCAGAACTGCTACGCCATTGAACCCGCCTTCTTACTCATTCTAACGATTTGCATCTACAACAGTCTTGCTGGCAGTTACAGGATGGGCATTCGCGTTGAACGAGTGGTTAAAAACTATCCATTATGTGAACAAATCGGAATGAGACCCAGTACGATACAGCACTAAATCCTCACCCTCAAGAGCATAAATCAAGATCCAATCTGGTTCAAGATGACAATCACGTTTTCCATGATATTGTCCTTTAAGGGGATGATCAAGATAAACTGCATCCAATGGCTTCCCTTCAGCAAGATTCTGGACGACGATCAGCAGTTGTTCAAGCTCTTTTCCCCGTTTCAGCACTCGCTTGATATCTTTTTTAAACTGCGTGGTTCTACGAATCTCATACATCACGACAACAAGTCCTCACGTAACGACTTAAGTGTCTTAAATACCGGCATATGAGATTTATCTTCCGCAAAACTTTTGAGCGTCAGCTCATTGGGTATTTCTGTTAACTCCAGGTTATGTCGAATCTCAGTATCCTGGAAGATATAGCCTGCAACAGCCATACGATCTTTTTTCGATAACGCACAAAAAACCCGGTAAAATGCTTCTGCTGTAGTTATTTGATTGACAGCTTGTGATGTTGAGACGGGAACAGATTGTTTCATATTATCCCCCGATGGGGTACGGTTATCAAAAAAATAAACAAGAGTTAACCCATTTTTCGTTACTCAGTGCGTAGGAATTATAACGTAAATGTCTGGTGAGGATGCAGGTGAAAGAGTTCTGCTATTTCAGGGCTGACATCACCTATCAACGAGAATACATATTTTTTCATGATGCCCACGGCTTTCCGGGCTACCAAAGCATCTATTGGCTATAGTGAGACGTATAACTGTCGAGCAAATTCCTGATTACTTTTTGATACTGACTACCATGTTTCTGGGCAACGTCCTTGAAGAAGTCAACGCTCGACTTACTCAAATTCAGTGTTATCTTCACCGTATCCTCTTTGAAAATCAATTCTTCCGGCCGGGGCAAGAAATCCTTCACGACTTTCACGTCGCCGATGTGTTCATCGCTATACTTTATTTTCTTTTTCATATATCTGTTTCCCTTTTCTCCAATACCCTGCTCCGATAATTCTGACTTTGCTGTTCCGGTAAACAAATCTTACCGTTGCCACATTATTATCGATTTTCCCAAAACAGTAGAATCTATCTTCGATATCGCTATGTTCAAGGTCTTTGGCGATAACTCTATGAGAATCCGAAAAGGCCTATTGGGTCTCTTCAAAGGCAATACCATGCTTCCTCTGATTGATCGTATTTTTATCCTCATCCCACTCAAATGTTGTTAATTCTGCCAATGGCCGCTCCTTTCATCGATTGCATGAATATACATACTTTTGTATGGCTATACAATCCCTTAAACCAAAAAGGGCACGGAACCCCCCGTTCCCGAACCATCCACGACTACCAATGACTCACCCCAGCACTACCCATGACGCCCTCTGCTCCACCCACCACCAAATAAAAAAATCACATCATCAACAGTGGAATACTCAAAATCCCTGTTTACATTACCTCACGCGCACCCCGTAAAGCAGCATGAGCTCTCTTTGTGGGGCATAATTGAAAAATCCGCATTTCAGGCGGAACCATCTAATTATTGTTAGCCCCGTCAGGAACCAAAATGGCAACGTATCGTGAAATCCGAGATGACATTCGTAGCAAAGAGGGCCTTGTGGTCAAAACCTGCTGGATCGCGCATGTCAAAGAACTTAACGGGTTATCTCTGCGTACAGCTCCTAATCGTCGTTCTACTGAAGCTCGTGTATACCCATGCCCACCAGAAATGCTTTCTCTCATTGAAGCATCAATGCGTCGTCTCGGAGTTTCGAAATCCTCGTGAACCATCAGCCAAAACAACACGCCATCAACAGAGGAGCACTCCGAATTCCTGCATGCTTTGTTCTCTTATGCACACCGCCGCAGCAGCCGCAGGAAAAAGTGGTTTTATGCAGATCAGCGCATGTTGTAGAACGAATGGTATAACTGCTTGCCATACATAAGATTAGCAGTGTTATGAATTGTGAGCATATAAAGTCTCATATGGTCAGCACAATAGTATAAAATAGAAATATCTAAACTTTAGTTGAGCAAATACGACTATGATCCCTCCGTCAATAACTCCAGACAGCATATCAAAGGCACTGTTGCAAATTGATCGGGAAGGCGTACCTCGCACACGCAAATCTCGGCACTATGATTTATTCATCGATAATAAGCGATATCCGCCAAAGTATGTAATTTCAATCGCATCATTTTATGCCATCGGGAAAGAATATCCCGCTACTGATTTTAATGCCGTTGAAGCAAAAAACTATTTCATACACCAACGATACACAATTCTTGATCGTCGCCTTGAAAATGGAAAAACTCAAATAGCGAACGACATTAAAGATGCTCATCCCGAAAGAGTTGAGACTACAACTTATAGAATTCTGCGCGATACTGAACTTGCTCGCCAAGTGAAAATGCTACATGACTATAAATGTCAAATATGTGGGCGCACCATTGAACTTCATGATGGCTCATTTTACGCTGAAGCTCATCATATTCAGCCTCTTGGCATACCTCATAATGGGCCAGATAAAAAAGGAAATATCATTTGTGTTTGTCCAAATCACCATGCAGAACTTGACTATGGAGTAATTCCCCTCTTGACCCTCGATTTAAATAAATCCAGTTGTCACATCATCGATGAGCAATATATGAATTACCACGATCATGAAATTTATAAACCAAAACATTAGACATCATTATATGCTACCCCAACTTCGCATTCCCACAGACAAGTTACACTACTACCTGAAGCGCTACGACGCAAGCTTAGAAAAGAAACTGGAAGACATACAGCTTGAAGCCAAATTCAAGGGATACATGACCAAAGAACAGTTGCATAGGTTAGCGCAGTGGAAGTCGCCACGAAGAGCCGATCTAACGCTTGATAACCCTGAGTCTCTTGTCCAAGAAATCACTTGATTTGCCTTTGCAGCTAAGCATGAAGTATCACGAATTGGAACTCTTGTCTTGCTGAATGGAGTCCAGCATCCGACAGCCTCTGTTATCTTGCACTTTTGTGTAGATGAAAGCTATCCAATACTTGACTTTCGCGCAATATACAGTTTGGGTCTAAAGCAGCCATCCGGCTATACGCCTTCATATTGGATTAACTATGTAGAAATATGTCGTAAAATATCACAGAAAAATGGGCTATCTGTTCGAGAGCTTGATATGGCACTTTGGCAGTATTCACGAGAACACCAGTAATGTTAAACTGCAAAAGCTCGCTATGCTTGAGTTGTTGTTGCTGTTAATTATTAACGTAAAGCTCCTTGTAAGTTTAAAGATCATTTTTGTTGCTTAGCTTTTGATTGTAATGTTTGACTTCTTTATTACCCGCCACATATAGCACAATATAGCCAACTATTATCAAAGGACCACTAAGAATAAATGAATCGAAACCTGCCATTTTAATTAGCAAAACTAAGGCTATAATTCCATAGAAAAAAGTAATACGAGCTTTTTTCCAGTTATTTACATAAACAAAACCAGCCCCATAAATTATCATATTTAGTACTCCACCAAGAGCTTCATTTTTTTGTGCCACGTCTTTATATTTTTTCGTAGATCCCTTGCCTGTGGTGGGGTTTTCGATAAAAGGTTCTACAGGATTATTTAAAGTTACAGGTTGCGGTACTTGAGATTCTTGTGATGAAAACCCAGACTTTCTATTGTGTATTGGTTGAGTAGTCGACGTTGTTATTGTCTTAACTTGATGGCTCCCCTGATACTGTTCAAGTGCTTCTTTCGCCATCTTACAAATAGACAGACTATCATCGGTAGTTAATTCTTTTAAAGCATCTTCTGCCGCTATAGCTATCCTGCGGTCTTTTTTCTTTAGCATAAGAGAGAGTTCCGCAATTGCACCTAGTTTACTATATTTATAATCACTGTTTATAGCTTCCTGAAGTTTTTCTGGTAATTCAGCGGGGTGTATCTTAGGGTTAGGATTAATAGATATGTATAATTTTCCCTGCTTTGACGCAACCGATATATTTGGTGTTTGTTTGGGAATGACATTATTGTATGCGTATTGATAAAGCTCTTCCACATCTACCAAGCCGTCATTATCAGTATCGGCTTGCCCTGTTTTCAAGCCCTCTATAAGATGCTTGGTGAACAGTGAATTTTCAGGATGTCCTTCCGTTTGTTTTCCATCAAAAGCCAACTGCATCGCTTCACTCGCAGCTATAATGACTCTACCAAAGCCTGAAGACTGAAAAGCAGATATACTGTTTGCTGATTGCCCTATAATATTTTTACTTTTTGCTCCCGTGACTATAGCGCCGCTATAACAACAATCCAATATTAGTATTTGTCGTTGAGAGCTACTTGAGTCCATATTTTCTTTAATAAAATTCGATGACACTCCTGTTGAGCGAATAAAATTAATGTCAGTGTTTTGAGTCGCTAAAAATAATTGTCCAAGTTTGTTTTTAACACCATGTCCTGAAAAATATAATAACAATAAGTCTTCTTTTTGTCGATTTTGAAAGAAGTCTTCAATAGCCTTTAATACGGTATGCGAGTCCTTATTTATGAGTGTAGTAACTTGCGAAAATGCGCCAATTTTTGGGTCTCTTAGAATATCTGAAAAAAGCTTTCCATCAATTTCTGAAGAATTTAAAGACGGTAATGCTTTTTCTGAATACGCAGAATTGCCTATTATAAGTGCATATCGATTACCCTGTATCGTTTCGGTAGACTTGATAATTTCTTCGTACTTTGCTAATTCTTGAGATGTCGTTTCGTGCGTAATATGAATCTCATGTGCACCTATCTGAACCGTAACATTAATCGCTTTCTGAATTCTCTTTGAAATTACTTTAACGGCATCATCTATTTTCCCTAATATCCACGGAGTAACAAGCGGTATTAATTGAATAATTACCTGCTGCGCAAATACTAACTCGACTGTTTTTGTTCCGTGTGGTAGCGAATCACACCTAACATATTTTATTTGATCATTATTGGATTCTTCTAAAATTTGGCCCAATTCACGGGTAAGTTCATTGATTTCTTTGGGTAATATTTTGTCTGGGGTTATAAATAGATATACAGGTATTTTTTCGCTCATATTTTCTCCAACCTGGATTTAGTGAAATTCGCATCAATTTATATGGATGTTCTTTTAACGGTATTACGGTATATTTATCTATTTAACGTTGTGTTTAAGTAATCAGCCCGGAGCACTATTGTCGAGTCATGCATAATATGATCACTGACTAATGGATGTCAGGATTGGTGCAAATTACTTGGTTTTAATTTAATAAATAATATATAACGCAAAATAAGCCGACTTTGATTTTACACGTATAACTTGACACTGGGACTTGTCCAATGCACGAGACGATGCTGGCAAGTAACTCATCTATTGAAACTATATATTAGATTCATCGGAGGGAAGGCATGAGGCGGCTTGAGATAAATGAGCTCGAAGACGTAGTCCCCAACCCAAGATTGCTAATTCGAGGACAATAACTGATAATGCCCAAATCGTCACAGCCCTTCGGTCTTGACCTGCTTGCCAAAGAATCATTGTGGATGCGACCAAATAGATGAATGTGACAAGACAGAACGCCATCGAATTAGCATGGTTAGGATTTTCATGAGCGAATTCTTCCCATGCCCGGTCTGATTTGTCAGCTACTAAAGGGCTGAATCTTATGAACTCCCCCGCTCGTTTGATGCGATAGTCCTCAACGACAATATATAAATCAAAAGTGAGGGCGATCAACGGGACGAGATAAGCAAGTGGAAGGAAATCTACCACCGTGCCATTGGGCAGTTTCGCGGAAACAGAACCTAAACCAAGCAGCCCAGCTCCAAACGCAAACGTCTTTAACACAAACTCATGCCGATAACCCTTGGCACCTTGAATTTCTGTACGAAGCTTTGATATTGTCTCTGTCATTGTTTGGATAAAGTTTTACTTGTTGATTTCTTTATGCCTAACGTTCGATCTAACTCACAACCGGCAACAGGAGTCGAGTTGAGCGAGCGGTCAGACTTCATCGGGGCTGAACTGTGGTGAGTTGGTTCCACGCATTAGGGCTTGATTCCGAGGCCCAAGTGGCAACTCCACCTTTGATTGGTAGACGGAGAATCATCTTTCTGCCCGGATCGGCGAGATAGATGTACTCCTCTTTCCACTTGGCAAACGGTAGCACTTGGCCATTTTTCTGCTCAATCCAGCCGTCGTTAGTTCTTGCGAAAAACCCCTCAGCATAATCGTATCTATCGATTCCATTGGAGGCTATTCGCGGAGTCAAATTCTGCGGTGCCAGTTGCGGTGCTTGAAGATCGGTCTTGGAGATCGTCGTTCGATCCAATATTGCTAAGAGACCAGGATATGCGCTGAACCCAATCGCGATTGCGGTACAGAACACAATAACTGGATTATTCTCGATGGTTGTCTTGAGTGACATCTTCTTCTACATGTTTACTTTAAAAAGTCTACTGAGTGAAGCCGAACAGTGTTTAGACTGATTTGCCTGATTCGGAAAAAGCGGAAGTTCCTTTCCGTATAATTTATCACTTTAAAATTGTTCTGATAATTCTGCTAACTAATAATAATAAAATGATATATAAAGAAAATATCTGTTTGTCATCCTGGCTTATACAGATCAGCCTAAAGCATACAAGATTTTTCACACCTTATCCACTCTTGTTGAAAGCATAGGTGTACAGCCAACTTAGTTGAAGTTACGTACTAAAATAAAAAATATTACTGTGTTTCGGCAATATTTCCGCAAACGTGGAGTACCGTGTTTCCTGTCCTGTTGCCCTTGCAAATGTAACAGAGCCAACCAAAGCGGGTGCAGCTCAGGTATGAAAGCGAAGTACATGTAAACGGTGCGCAAATGCTGCAAGAGCGGAACAGTTTACATTGCCTCTCTTGTGTCTGCTCCCCGGCTGAAAAGTTGCTGATGAGGGATTTTGGGGGTAGCGGGAGGTCGATACCCAATGAGTAATGAGTATCTTTTTCGCTCTCATTTTTATATCTTGATTCTCGGTCTTGGGTTGAACTCGTAACAGTACGCTGTCTCAAGGCTTCAGCTCTCTGATTGTCACCTTCAACTTTCATTTTTTTATGAATATTCTTGTTACCGGCAGTCGGGGTCAACTTGGTTCTGAGTTGCAGGAACTCTCAACCCGCTCTGACAGCCACCGTTTCTTTTTCTATGATCTTCCTGACCTCGATATTACCTCTCCTGATCGTGTTGCTGAACTTTGCCGGGAACATGAGATAGAGGTTATCATCAATTGTGCGGCATATACGGCTGTGGACAAGGCGGAGTCGGATGTTGATCTGGCATTCAGGGTGAACCGGGATGGCGCTGCCGTGCTTGCGGCCTGTGCAAAGGAGCGCAATGCTCTTCTCGTGCACATTTCCACTGATTATGTTTTTAATGGCAAGTCGCATATTCCTTATCGGGAAACTGATCCCGCTACTCCGCTTGGTGTCTACGGTGTGTCGAAATGGGAAGGGGAGGAGCGTATTCGCGATATTGCGCCCTCTTACTGGATTATCAGGACCTCATGGCTCTATTCGATCTATGGCGCCAACTTTGTCAAGACGATGTTGCGTCTTGGCGCTGAGCGTTCGACGCTGAACGTTGTGGCTGACCAGGTCGGTACGCCAACCTGGGCGGCTGATCTTGCAGGCGCTCTTGTTTCGATGCTTGAGCGGTATGACAAGAATAACCACTACACAGGAAGCTATCATTATTCTAACGAAGGGGTTTGCTCCTGGTATGATTTTGCTCAGGCTGTCATGGAGCTGGCTGAACTGCCCTGCAGGGTGGTGCCGGTCGAAAGCAGCCAGTATCCCCAGATTGCCGTGAGGCCGCACTACAGTGTTCTGAACAAGTCGGCCATAAAGGAGGAGTGGAAGCTTGAAATTCCGCACTGGCGGGTATCGCTGGCTGCCATGCTTGAGAAGTTGCAACATGGAGCGAAGAAAGGATGAGAGCGGGATTGGCAACTCTAACCAAACAGTTACACTTATGCATATTTTGATTACAGGAGGGGCAGGTTTTATCGGGTCACATGTTGTCCGCCATTTCCTGAAGAGTTATCCCTCGTATACGATTACCAATCTTGACAAGTTGACTTATGCCGGAAACCTTGCCAATCTTCGCGATGTTGAGAGCAATCCGAACTATCGGTTTGTCAGGGGGGATATCACTGATGGCGATTTTCTGCTGCAGTTGTTTCAGGAGAACCAGTTTGATGGAGTGATCCATCTTGCAGCCGAGTCGCATGTTGATCGCTCGATTGCCAATCCGACGGAGTTTGTGGTGACCAATGTGCTTGGTACGGTCAATCTGCTCAATGCTGCCAGAGCCTCTTGGCAGAGTGATTATGAGAGGAAGAGGTTCTATCACATTTCAACCGATGAGGTCTATGGTTCTCTTGGCAGTGAGGGGCTCTTTACCGAAGAGACTCCCTACGATCCCCACAGTCCCTACTCTGCCTCGAAAGCCTCCTCTGACCATTTTGTACGAGCCTATCACGATACTTTTGGTCTTCCGGTGGTGATCAGCAACTGTTCAAACAACTACGGCTCATTCCAGTTTCCTGAAAAGCTCATCCCGCTTTTTATCAATAATATCGTCAACCGCAAGCCCCTCCCGGTTTATGGCAAGGGTGAAAACATTCGTGACTGGCTCTGGGTTGTTGATCATGCGCAGGCGATTGATGTTATATTTCATCAGGGGAAGAGTGGTGAAACCTACAATATCGGCGGTCATAACGAGTGGAGCAACATCGACCTGATCAGGCTTCTTTGCCGGATCATGGACGGGAAGCTTGGTCGTCCTTCGGGAGAGTCTGAAAAGCTTGTTACCTATGTGACTGATCGGGCTGGCCATGATCTTCGCTATGCCATCGATTCATCGAAACTGCAGCGCGAATTGGGATGGGTTCCTTCGATCTCCTTTGAAAAAGGGCTTGAGCTGACGGTTGAGTGGTATCTTTCGAATGCGGAGTGGCTTGACGATGTGACTTCAGGGGGGTATCAGCGTTATTACGAAGAGATGTATGGCAACCGCTGAGTGTTGTTTGCACCATAAACATTGAATGAAAGGGTATTTTTTATGCGAATTCTGGTTATCGGGGGCGCGGGCTATATTGGCAGCCATGTTGCAAGAGCTTTTCTTGATCGCGGATATGAGGTTACGGTGTTTGATAATCTGCAGAGCGGACTGAGGGAGAATCTTTTTGGTGATGCCCGGTTTGTCTATGGTGATATTATGCGTCCCGAGCAGTTGCGGGCTGTGATGGCTGAAGGGTTTGATGGATGTGTTCATCTTGCAGCCCTGAAAGCTGCCGGTCAGTCGATGCTGAACCCGGAGGCCTATGCTGAAGCTAATATTGCCGGGACGATCAATATCCTCAATCAGGCCTCTGAGGCGGGATTGTCGCCGATTATCTTCTCCTCTTCGGCTGCTGTCTATGGGAGTCCCCAATATCTGCCGATTGATGAGGTGCATCCCAAGGAGCCTGAAAATTTTTATGGCTTCACCAAGCTTGAAATTGAGCGTCTGCTTGGCTGGTATGACCAGCTTAAAGGGATGCGTTTTGCTGCGATTCGTTATTTCAATGCTGCCGGGTACGATGTTGAGGGGCGGGTCAAGGGGCTTGAGTTGAATCCGGAGAATCTTCTACCGATTGTGATGGAGGTGGCTGCCGGTATTCGCCCGAAACTCTCCATCTATGGCACTGATTACCCGACACGGGACGGAAGCTGCATTCGTGACTATGTGCATGTGAGTGACTTGGCAGAGGCGCATGTCACGGCCTTTGAATATATTCGAACGCACGACAAAAGTCTGACGGTGAATCTTGGCAGCCAGATCGGTGTGAGTGTTCTTGAAATGGTTGAACGGGCCCGTGCCATTACCGGGAGCACTGTTCCTGCAGAGATGGCGCCGAGGCGTCTTGGAGATCCAGCCGAGCTTGTGGCCTCGTCCGGCAAGGCTCTGGAGCTTCTCGGCTGGGTGCCGAAGTATAGCGATGTCGATACCCTTGTTTCATCGACGTGGAAGATGTATGAGAAGTATGTAAACCGTTAATATTCAAATCTCTTTTTTCTTCATGATTATTCCTGTGATTCTCAGTGGCGGATCGGGTACAAGATTGTGGCCTCTTTCCCGTGCATTATACCCGAAACAGCTCCTTTCACTTGCCGGGGAGAAGACCATGCTGCAGGAGACGGTGCTTCGTCTTGCCGCAACCGATGATATTGGGCCGGTCTATTGTATTTGCAATGAGAGTCATCGTTTTCTCGTAGCCGAACAATTGCATGAAATAGAGACTGATATCGGGGAGATTATTCTTGAGCCAAAAGGAAGAAATACAGCTCCTGCAGCCGCCATAGCCGCAATGCTTGTGGCTGAAAAGCATCCTGGAGCCATTATGCTGCTCTTGCCTGCGGATCACGTTATTCGTGATTCAGAGGCCTTTGGTCTCGCGGTTTCTGTCGGTAAGGTTGCTGCTGAAAAGGGGGAACTGGTCACCTTTGGTATTCTCCCGCTCTCAGCGGAAACCGGTTATGGTTATATCAGGGCCTCTGTGAAGAGTGATGGTGAAAAAGGTGTCTATGCTGTTGATGAGTTTGTCGAAAAACCTGACAAGGAGACGGCAGAAAACTATCTGGCTTCAGGTGACTATTTCTGGAACAGTGGCATCTTTCTCTTCAAGGCTGAGGCCTATCTTCTCGAACTTGAAGCGCAGGCGCCAGCCATTGTTGCTGCATGTCGGGAGGCGCTCGGGAAAGCGGTTGCAGATCTTGACTTTTTAAGGCTTGATGCTGAGGCTTTTTGTGCCTCTCCTTCCGACTCCATCGATTATGCGGTGATGGAAAAAACCACGAGGGCTGCGCTTGTGCCTCTTGATGCCGGATGGAATGATGTAGGAGCCTGGTCTGCGCTCTGGGATGTGCAGGAGCGTGATGATGCGGGTAATGTCAAAAGGGGTGATGTGCTGGTACATGATGTGAAGAATTGCTATATCCATGCTACGAGTCGTCTGGTTACCGCCGTCGGGCTTGATGGTCATATCATTGTTGAAACAGCCGATGCCGTGCTTGTGGCTTCACGGGAGTGTGTCCAGGATGTCAAGGTGCTCGTTGAAGAGCTGAAAAGAAGGGAGAGAGATGAGGTTGAAATTCATCGGCGTGTCTGCAGGCCCTGGGGTACCTATGAAACTGTTGATTTTTCAGAGCGCTTCAAGGTCAAGCGCATTACCGTAAATCCTGGAGCGGCGCTCTCGTTGCAAAAACATCATCATCGGGCAGAACACTGGATTGTTGTCAGGGGAACTGCCACGGTAACGATCGGGGAGAAACAAATTACGCTCTGTGAGGATCAATCGACCTACATTCCGATCGGACAGTTCCATCGTCTTGAAAATAGTGGAAAAATTCCGCTTGAATTGATCGAGGTGCAGTCGGGCAGCTATCTGGGAGAGGATGATATTGTTCGGGTTGAGGATCGCTATGGGCGTCAGTAAACTGAGGCTTTTGGCTTTGTTGACGTCACAATAATCACAGGGAATGATTTGCCGGGCTTTGCCTGATTTGCTTTGAAAGCAGGATTAAATATATTACATTTTCAGAGTATTGTTTTGTTTGCGGTAACCCTAAATATCAGTGTATATGGCTGAGCCAACAAAAAATTCAGGTCAGAGTCAGGGTGATGTTGTCAAAGGGGATCTTTCAACGATCCTTGTCGGTGTGGGTAACCTGATCGATAGTACAATTGATCCTCTGAGCAAGATTGTTGTTCAGGCCCTCGATTCTCTTACTTTGGTTGCAAAACAGATTCTTGAAGGTGTAAATTCATCACTTGGAGGCAAGAAGTAGGCGTTGAAAGTGTTTGGCCGCCGGGCTTTGTTCATACATGTTTTCAGGCAAGCTTTTTCGTTACAGAAAGGCTTGCCTGTGCTGTTTTAATACTCATTTCCTGTCGTGTAACTTTTTTTTTATATAATTGCAGGTCTTGTGCCTGGTTATTGATTGAATGATTTCGAAAGAACTATGGACGTTAAATTTGTCGAGTATCCCTCAAATGTGCCTTACAGTACGGTAGAGGCGGAGGTTTTAGCATATTGGAATGAACACGGGATTTTTCACAAGTGCCTTGAAGAAAAACCGGGAGACCGGCTTTACTCTTTTTATGAAGGTCCTCCAACGGTAAACGGCAAACCGGGTGTTCACCATGTATTCAGCCGTACCATAAAGGATGTTGTCTGTCGCTACAAAACCATGCAGGGTTACCGGGTGCCGCGCAAGGCTGGCTGGGATACGCATGGATTGCCGGTAGAGATTTCGGTGGAGAAGAAGCTTGGCCTGAAGAATAAGGCGCAGGTTGTTGCCTATGGCGATGGTGAGTTTAATGCTGAGGCCAAAGCGCTGGTTTACCACCACATTGATGATAATCGCGAAGGGTGGGGAAAGCTTACCGAGCGGATGGGCTACTGGGTCGATATGGAGCACCCCTATATTACCTGTACCAATGACTATATCGAGTCGGTCTGGTGGGCGCTGAAAACCATCTTCGATAAAGGACTTATCTACAAAGATTATAAAATTGTTCCTCAGGATCCCAAGTCGGAGACGGTGCTGAGCTCCCATGAGCTTGCATTGGGCTATAAAGAGGTGACTGATCCGAGCATTTATGTAAAATTCAGACTCAGGGACTCTGTTGACTCCTTGCTGGTCTGGACGACGACACCGTGGACGTTGATTTCAAATGTGGCCCTTTGTGTGGGTTCCGATATTGATTATGTAAAGGTTTCCCATCGTGAGAGCGGAGAGAGGCTGATTCTTGCCAAGTCGCGCCTGCAGGTGCTGCTCGAAAAGAATGATGCCGGAGAATCGCTCTGGACGGTTGTTGCTGAACTGAAAGGTCGGGATCTGGAGGGGCTTGACTACGAGCCGCTTTTCGGCTACATGCATCCCGAAAAAAAGTGCTGGTACGTTACCTCAGGTTCTTTTGTTTCAACCGAGGATGGTACCGGTATTGTGCATATCGCCCCGGCTTTCGGCGCCGATGACTATGAGATTGCCAAGAAATATGATCTGCCGATGCTCCAGCCTGTTGGCCGGAACGGCTGCTTTACGGCCGAGGTGAGCGATTATGATGGCATGTTTTTCAAGGATACCGATCCGCTTGTGATCCGTCAGCTCAAGGATGCGGGAAAATTGTACCGCAAGGAGATGATCACCCACACCTATCCTTACTCCTGGCGTTATGATGTTCCTGTGATCTATTATGCACGGGAGTCATGGTATATCCGGACGACCGCCATTGCCAGCCGTATGGTGGAACTCAACAAAACCATCAACTGGTGCCCTCCCGAGATTGGTACAGGGCGTTTTGGTAACTGGCTTGAGGATAACAAGGACTGGGCGCTTTCACGAGAGCGCTTCTGGGGATCGCCACTGCCGCTCTGGGTTTCGGAGGATTTTGCTATTGGTGACGATGCTGCTTCGGGCAAGATGTTTGCTGTTGGTTCTGTTGCGGAGCTGCGCGAGGGATTTATTGATATTGAGGGCGAGCAGTGCAGGCTTGGAGATGCGCTCGATCGGGGAGCAGTGGAGCTTGATCTGCACAAGCCTTTTGTGGACAGGATTTATTTTATCAGGGATGGCAAACGCTTCAACCGTACGCCTGAGCTGGTTGATGTCTGGTTCGACAGCGGCTCGATGCCGTTCGCCCAACTGCACTATCCTTTTGAGCACCGCGAAGAGTTCGATGCCTCTTTTCCGGCTGATTTCATTGCTGAAGGGGTCGATCAGACCCGAGGGTGGTTCTACACCCTGCACGCCATTGCAACGCTGATTTTTGATAAACCGGCGTATAAAAATCTTATCGTGAATGGCCATATTCTTGACAAGAGTGGTCAGAAAATGTCGAAGTCGAAAGGGAATGTGGTTGATCCTTTTGAGACGATGGAGCGCTATGGCGCCGATGCCCTTCGCTGGTACCTGCTTGTGGCCAGCCCTCCCTGGAGGCCGAAATCGTTTAATTCTGATGAGATTGAGGAGGAGCAGCGCAAGTTTTTCCGCGCCTTCATCAACAGCTATAATTTTTTTGTGCTCTATGCCAATGTTGATCGCTTTACCTTCGCTGAGCCGATTATTCCCGTTCAGGAGCGTTCAGAGCTTGACCGCTGGGTACTCTCCTGCCTGAACTCGCTTGTTGATGCTGTTCATATGCGTATGGAGCAGTATGATTTGACCGGGGCAGTGCGGTTGATCAACGACTTTACGGTTGATGATCTTTCAAACTGGTATATCCGTCGTTCACGAAAACGGTTTTGGAAAAGTGACATGGGGCCAGACAAGATTGCGGCCTATCAGACGCTCTACGGTGTTCTTGAGACGCTTTCGAAATTGCTTGCTCCCTTTACCCCTTTTCTTGCCGAGCGGATTTTTCTGAACCTGAACAGAGTCAGTGGACTTGATTCTGCGGAGTCTGTTCATCTTGCCGATTTTCCGCTGCTTGATCTTTCGGCCATTGATCGTCCGCTTGAACAGCGCATGAAAAAAGCGCAGATTATCACCTCGCTTGTGCGGACTATGCGCGAAAAGGCTTCGATCAAGGTGCGTCAGCCGCTCAAACGTATCCTGCTTGCAGTCAGTGATGCTGCTGCAAGGGAAGAGTATGCACTGGTTGGCGCTATCATTATGGAAGAGGTCAATGTCCAGAAGATAGAGTATATCGAAGAGGAGGGCTCGGTCATCAGCAAGAAGGTAAAACCCAACTTCAAAACCCTTGGTCCCCGTTTTGGCAAGGAGATGAAAGCGCTGGCCGAGGCGATCAGGGTCATGAGCCACAAACAGATCGCGCATCTTGAAAAAGAGGGTCAACTGTCGCTCGAACTTGATGGCAGGATTTTTGAACTTCTGCGTGAGGATGTTGAGATCATGCACGAAGATATCGAGGGGTGGCTGGTAGCCTCTGATGAAGCCAACGGCATTATGGTCGCACTGGATACCGAGATGACTGAAGAGCTTGAAATGCAGGGACTTTCGCGAGAACTGGTCAGCCGAATCCAGGCGCTTCGCAAGGAGAGCGGCCTCGACATTACCGACCGCATTGCGCTCTCTCTTCAGGGCTCGGAAAAAGTACTTGATGCGGTGAAGGGTAATGAACCCTATATCAAGGCGGAAACTCTTGCCACAACCCTTGTTGTTGCAGCATATGACCCTTCCTCTCTGCCTCAAGGGAAGGAGGAGAAGGTCAATGGTGAAATCTGTTGGTTATCGCTTGAAAAATATGATAGTTAATAGTATTATTTAACGCACTGTTTTTACGGCATTCTGTTGGCAGGCATTCTGTTAGCATTAAACAAGGTTTACTTATGGCAAAGAAAAACGATAGCGCTTCAAAAAAGGACAACGAGGTTATGGAAGAACCCGTCCTGACGAAAACCTATTTAACCGATGAAGAGCTCGAACATTTCAGGCTGTTGTTGCTTAAAAGACGTGAAGAGGTGCTTCGTGATCTGGATATTCTCCGCTCTTCGCTCTCGGACGAGAACGTTGAAGATTCCATAAATTCAAACTATTCCATGCACATGGCTGATCACGGTACCGATACCATGGATCGTGAGCAGCGCTTCATGTTTATTGCCCGGGATGAGAAATACATCGGTTATATCGACCAGGCTCTTGACCGTATCCGGAACAAGGTCTATGGTATCTGCATCAAGTCAGGCAAGCCTATTCCGAAAAAAAGGCTTGAGGCTGTGCCGCATACCTCGGTGAGGATTGAGTTCAAGCAGGGGAAAAAGTAGCTCTCAGTCGTTCTCATCTTTATCGGTTGTCGCATCGCTGACTTCGATAGGGTAGTCACCACTGAAACATGCAGTACAGTAGCTGCAGGTTTCTCCCTCAAATGAAGGGACGCTGTTCATCAGTCCCTGCATGGAGAGGTATTTCAGCGAATCAACGCCGATATATTCCCTGATTTTTTCAATCTCCTCCTCATCATTATCAAGACTGTCGAACATGTGGGTGAGGAGCTGCCGTTTGGTCGGAAAATCCATACCATAAAAGCAGGGATTGGTGATAGGCGGGGAGCTGATGTGCAGGTGAATTGCCTTTGGGTCGGCCTCACGAATCAGTTTGATGAGCATTTTTGCCGTTGTGCCGCGTACAATGGAGTCATCGACAAGAATGATTGGCCTGTCGAGAAGTACGCCGCGCACAATGTTGTACTTGGAGCGCACCTTGATGTCACGGCTGTGAATACCTGGCTGAATGAAGGTTCTGCCGACATAGTGGTTGCGGATAAGACCGTGTTCGAACCTTGCTGGCCGTTCCATTTTAATGCTTTCCCGCACAAAGCCGAGTGCGGCGGTATTGGATGAGTCGGGAACACTGACAACGGTCAGCTCTTTTTCACCGGGCTGGTGCTGAATAGAGGATTCCCGTGCAAGGTTTTTTCCGAGATTGCGTCTGATTTTGTCAACCGAATGCTTGAAAATAAAACTGTCAGGGCGGGCAAAGTAAACATATTCGAAAATACAGCGGGCTTTGCGCTCTGAAGGTGGAAGAAAAAGCGAGGTTGGCTTTTCATTTGCTACCGCCAGGTGGTCGATCAAGAGTATTTCGCCAGGTTCAATATCCCGGATATATTCTGCCTGAATGATATCAAAAGCGCAGGTTTCACTGGCAACAATATAGGCAAGCTCACCGGTGAGAGGATCAACCTTTTTGCCGAGAGCGAGCGGTCTGAAGCCATAGGGATCCCTGGCGGCGATCATCTGGTTATTGGCCAAAAGTACCATCGAGTAGGCGCCTTGCACCTGTAACAAAGCCTCATAGAGCTGGTGTATCGGCTCTTTTTCACGGCTTCGTGCAGCCAGATGGGGGATGATTTCGGTATCCGAAGAGGCCTGGAAGATAACGCCGAGCTCCGTCAGCTCACGCCGCAGTGTGCGGGAGTTGGTGAGGTTTCCGTTATGGGCAATTGCGAGACTTCCGGAGCGATAGGTGAGGGAAAAGGGCTGAATATTGCTTGCCGATGAGGCCGAGCCAGTGGTCGAATAGCGGTTATGACCTATCGCTGCATAACCTCCGAGCCGTTCAAACACCGTTTCATCCCTGAAAACCTCTGCCACCAGACCCATCCCCTTGTGCTGCTTGAAGAGGGTCTTTTTTTTGATTTTATTGTATTCTGCGACGACTATACCTGCGGCTTCCTGTCCCCTGTGCTGCAGTGAGTACAGTCCATAGAAGGTATCTTCCGCGGGAGTTTTTGAATTAAAGACACCGAAAACTCCACACATAAGCAATGGGATCTTGACGTTGAATAAACTGGCAGAACAACAAGTACACAATAGCGAATGAACATAACCATTCAAACTCTAAATTGAAAATATTCGTTGCAGTTGTTCCCGCTTCATTGTGCTCAATCCGCTCTGAACGTTGATCAGCTTTTGTTCGTGGAGTAAAAAGAGGTTACTAATCTGTTTTTGTTTTTCTTCCCGGGGAATTGTCTTATCCGTGAAGAGGTTTATATTTTCGACAACGAGCAAAGGAAGAGGGGGCTTTTCAAACAATTCATTTGATAGGGAACAGTTATGGCAGTACCGACAAAAAAATCTCCAACTCCTCCAGGAGTAGCAATATGGGTTTCGGTAACCCTGCTTTGGGGTACCGTTTTTTACTGGACATCAATTTTTATGCTCCAGCTTGCCTCATTCAGGCTTGGAGAGGGGCCATTCAACCCGTCGAAAAATGAACAATGGCAGGTCTATGGTATTCAGGTTGTTGTGCTGATTCTTTTTGGTCTGGTGGCCATGATGGTAAAAAATCTCTTCGAACCAGGAGGTAAAAAACAGATAGAGCGGTGGCAGAATATTTCGGAAGGGAAGGGGGAGAAGCTCTTTATCTCTTTTGCCGGAAGCCTTGCGACCAGTTTTTTCTTTACGACGCTGACGGCTTTGACTTTTCTTGCAACTTCCGGTTTTGTTGGTCTTGCGGTTCGCTTTACCATTCCGGTTGTGCTGCTTGCGGCCCTTTTCAACATTGCCGCAGGTATTGCTGCCTCACTGCTTGTGGGGCTGATTTTTTTAATTGCGAAGGTGGGCAGGAAGAAGAGCTGAGGATGCTGCCAGCAGATTCAAAACAAAAAAAGCGCAGTATCAAAACTGCGCTTCATCTTTGTTCTTTACGTGGAGCTAAGGAGACTCGAACTCCTGACCCTTTGCATGCCATGCAAATGCTCTACCAACTGAGCTATAGCCCCGTTTCCAGCTCTAATTAAAAGAAAAAAAACTTGTTTTTGCAACTTGTTTTGTTGATTCTTTGATGGGAAACTGTTATCAATACAAAATATACTGTTATGTCACTTTTGTTCGTCGTCAGGGAAGGGTTTTCGAGTATTGGAAGGGCGAAACTTCCTGCGGCTATTACGGTTACGATTAGTTTTTTTGCTCTTGTGCTGCTCGCTCTCTTCGGTACCGTCTCTCTCAGTTTTCTTGATGTTATCCAGGAGTTGAGGAGTCGTGTAGAGCTTGAGGTATTTCTTGGTGAATCAATGAGCGAACCGCAGGCAATGGATGCTGTTCAACAGATAAAAATGGTCAAGGGGGTGAGCGAGGCTTTTTATGTATCGAAGGATGAAGCCGCAAAAACGTTTGCTCATGATTTTGGCGAGGATATTGTCAGGATTCTTGGCTCAAACCCGTTGCCGCGCTCCATCAGGCTGAAGTTTCTGCCCGCCTATGCATGTCCCGACAGTCTGAAGCTGCTTGTGCCTGAAATCAAGGCAATAGCTCCAGACGTTGATATTCGCTACAATCAGGTATTCCTCGATCAGATCGAGCAGAATGCACGCCTCTTTACCCTTGTGACCGGTGGCATAGGCATATTGATTGCACTGGCAACCATCGTGCTTATCGGCTATACCATCCGGTTGGCCATGTATTCAAGGCAGGAAAAGATCAGAACCATGCGGCTGGTTGGTGCAACCGGCTGGTTTATCGGCGCCCCCTACATCATTGAAGGGGCTCTGCAGGGCCTTCTTTCCGGACTGCTTGCGGCAGGAGCGCTCTGGCTGCTCTCCGATCAACTGCTCTTCCGCTATGAGCCACTTCTGTATGAGGTGGTGCAACCCTCAGCGCTCCTCGTTTTACCCGCCACGGTCGTGCTTGGCCTTCTCCTTGGTATTTTTGGCAGTGCACTTTCGGTGAACAAATATCTCAGGGCAGCTTCAAAGCGATAGCCCACAACTTACTGCTCAAGAGCGTAGAGAAGGCTGATCTCTTCGCTCCAGGCGGCAGAATCCGGTGTTTCAAGGATCAGGGGAATCTCTTCACAGGCGGGATTATTCATGATCCATCTGAAAGCATCCATCCCTATCGTTCCCTTGCCGATACCCGCATGACGGTCAATCCGGCTGCCGAGCGGCTGCATTGCGTCATTCAGGTGCATCCCGCGCAGGTAGCGGAGGCCAACAATCCGGTCGAACTCCATAAAGGTTGACTCAATTGCTGTGGTTGTTTGCAGGTCGTAGCCGCTGGCGAAGAGGTGGCAGGTGTCGAGACATACCCCGACTCTCGTTTTATCCTCAATCCGGTCAACAAGAAATGCCAACTGTTCAAACCGGTTGCCGAGATTGGTGCCCTGTCCGGCGGTATTCTCAATCACCGCAGTAACGGTTTTGGTTGCATCAAGCGCCCTGTTGATGGATTCAGCAATCAGCTCCAGGCATCGCTCCTCCGCAATCTCCTTGAGATGGCTACCCGGATGAAAGTTCAGCAGCAGCAATCCAAGCTCTTCAGCCCGTTGCATCTCCTCAATAAAAGCTTCACGTGCACGCTGGAGCTTCTCAGGATCAGGGCTGCCGAGGTTAATCAGATAGCTGTCGTGCGGCAGGATATGCTCAGGGCTGAATCCGCCAGCCTCACAGTTTTTGCGGAATGCCTCAATTGAGGAGGTCGTCAGTTTCGGCGCTTTCCACTGCCGCTGATTTTTGGTAAAGAGTGCAAAAGCTTTTGCTCCGATGCTTGTAGCCTGCAGGGGAGCATTTTCCACCCCTCCGGCAGTACTGACATGTGCTCCAACCCGTTTCATAATCAGAAGTAAAAAATATGAGGAAAAGTTAGTCGGCAGCGCCGAATTTTTTAGCCTGTCCGGCAGTGAGATTCAGGGTTTCACGGACAGCGAATGAACTCCCCCTGGAGGAGGATGTCGAAAGCATCTCGCCAAGCAGCCCGGTCGAAAAAAGCTGAACCCCGAGAATGAGCAGCAAAATGCCGAGAAAAAGAATCGGGCGATTGCTGACCGGTTTGTTCAGCAGGATTTTATCGAGCGTGATATAGAGGCTGATGATAAACCCGGAAAAAAAGCTGATGAGACCCGCCATGCCGAAAAAATGCATGGGACGGCGAAGATAGCGCGTTATAAAAAGCACCGACAAAAAGTCGAAAAGCCCTGAAAAAAAGCGTGAAGAGCCATATTTGGTCGTGCCGAACTTTCTTACACGGTGGCTTACCGGCAGCTCGGCAATCCTGAACCCCATCCATTTGGCCAGCACCGGAATATAGCGGTGCATATCGCCATGCAGCTCCAGCCGACGGGTCACCTCCTTACGGTATACCTTCAGCCCGCAGTTGAAATCGTGAATGGTGATCCCCGTAAAAAGGCGCGTTACCGTATTGAAAAGCTTCGACGGGATGGTTTTGGAGAGCGGATCCTTGCGCTGCTGTTTCCATCCACTGACCAGATCATACCCCTCCTGTACTTTTTTGATCATCTCCTTGATGGCAAAAGGGTCATCCTGCAGATCGGCATCAATGGTGCAGACATAATCGCCCGTTGCAGCCATGAAGCCCGCCGAAAGTGCTGCTGTTTTGCCAAAGTTTCTCTGAAACGAGATCAGGCGCAGTTCCGGATGTGAAGCAATCATACTGCCGATCAGTGCGCATGAATCATCCGTAGAACCATCATCAACCAGAAAGATTTCAAAACCGAACGGCGCAGGAAAGAGAGTCCGCATCTCATTCTCACCCAAAGCAGCATACAGTTGCCCGACAAGTTCAGGAAGCGATTCCCGTTCATTAAAGAGCGGAACAATAACAGACAAAGAAATCAAATGAAAATGGATAATTGACAATGAAAATGAACCGTAGGGGCGGGGTCATCCCGCCCCCCTCTCTGTGCATAACAAACATAAAACCCTCGGCCAGTGTCCCCGCCCCTCTTCGTAAACAATAAACACATACGGCCGATGCCACCCCCCGCCCCGCATCATTAAGCACAACGAACAGTAACAAAAGTAAGGATGAAACCGCCCAAAGCCAAATGCATCTCGTTTATACCCCCCGCCTGCAAGGATCCCAGATATATTTATGCAACTGGAGCTGCATCCTCGCCCGGAGCCGGTCGCGCAGCATCCATTCGGCAAGTTCAGCCGGATCAAGTTTCCCAAACGAAACACCCATCATGATGGTAAAAAAATCCATCAAACCGTGTTCCTGCAAAAGCGCCGTTGCCCACGCATAATCCTCCCTGCTGGCAACAACAATCTTGAACTCAAAGCTCAGGCGGTGGGGGAGCAAAGCGGCAAGCGCAAGCTCAATGTTTTCAGGATTGTTCTGATCGCAGACCCCCGATGATGGCGGTTTCAGGTCAATAATTTTATGCACCCGACTGTCAACCCCGGCAACCGAGAGAAAGCCTCCCGTCTCAAGCAGCACCTTCTGCTCCAAATCGCAGAGCTGCCGCATGAGGCTGTACACTGCGGGCTGCAAAAGCGGCTCACCCCCGGTGACTTCAATCAAAGGCGCCTGAAAGGCCAGCGCTTTTTGCACAACCTCCTCTATTCCAAGCTTGACTCCGTCACGTTCGGCATAGGCGGTATCGCAGCCAATGCAGCCGTGACCGCACCCCGCAAGTCGTATGAAAGCACAGGGCCATCCCGCAAAGGAAGATTCCCCCTGGATAGAGTGAAAAATCTCACTGATATTCAGCGTTCCGGCGCTCATGAGTGCTCTTCCGCAAGCAGTTTTTCAAGGGCATCCGGGTAAAGCTGGTGTTCACATGCAAGCACTCTCGCCGCAAGAATCTCCGGCGTGTCGCCCTGTAAAACCGGTACCGCTCTTTGCAGCAGGATCTTCCCCTTGTCATACTCCTCGTTGACAAAGTGAACCGTCGCACCGCTCTCTTTTTCGCCAGCCGCAATCACCGCACTGTGCACATGGATGCCATACATCCCCTCACCCCCGAACTTCGGCAGCAAGGCAGGATGGATATTGAGCATCCTCTCCGGAAACGCCCTGACTACCGCGTCCGGCACCTTCCGCATATAGCCTGCCAGCAGGACAATGTCGATCTGCGCATCCTTGAGACGCTTCACCATCGCGGCAGCAAACTCGTCAAAGGTGCCAAACTGTTTTTCCGTGATATGCACTGTCTCAATGCCCTGTTCATGCGCAAACTCCATCGCTCCGCACTGCGAACGGTTCGAGAGGCAGAGCACGATTTCCGCATCGAGCGGTTTTTCCGCAATGGAGCGGTAAATTGACTTGAAATTGCTGCCTCCGCCGGAGCAGAAAACCGCAATACGGGTTTTATGGTTCGTCATGATGGTTCTTTTTTCTGCATCAAGCTTGTTCTTGAGAGCTGGAAATGGTCGGCATGAAGCGCAGGCACCAGTTGCCTCAACTGTTCAGCACATGGATAGATTTTATCATAACGTCCATCCATTTCCAAGCTTTTCCGCTTTTCGAGGCTGTGTGTCTGCATGTTCTCTCAATTCTCCAGTTTGGTTATCCATTTTTCTCATTATTGCTGGAATTCTCCGTACCTTTTGTGTAAGTTTTATTCCAAAGATGAATACTTTTAATGGCATGGATATGGGTATCAAAGAGATCGAAGTCGAGATTCAGAAGCTGGAATTGAACGAACGTGCTTCTCTCGCGAAGTGGATAGTTGAGAGCCTCGATGAACTGACACAAGCTGAGGCCAATGCTTTGTGGGCTGAAGAGGCGGAGTGTCGCCTTGATGAGTTGGAGCAAGGTATTGTCGTTGAGATACCGGATAAAGAAGTTCTTCGTCGAGCGCGGGCTGCGATATCATGAAAGTGATCGGATTTTTATCCTTGCGTGCGCTCACCAAAAACGACGACCTTTCTATTGGCGCAAACGATTGAAGTGATAGATGAACAATCATGTTTCAACCTGTGGCCAAACTGATGTTCAGAGCCCTGTTGGCGGGTTGTAAAGCGACGTTTATATGCGGATCCATATAAAATGTTAAAATAAAATATGCTCAGTGGTATAACTAATTTATCATCATAAGATTAACTGTATTTCAAGATGTTTTTGAATGGTGTCATATATGGATTGTAATTCAATAATCTGCGGTTTAGGCGGATCCACCTAACTGTTGTTGGGCCACACAAAAATGCGGGAGAAATGCTCAACAAGTTAGCACGCGGGGAGTAACCATGTTCGACACTGTCATGGTTGTCCTCATCATCTTCTTTCTGACGGTCATCATGGTCATGAGTGGGCGCGGCGGCGGCAATTTTTATGTGATAGCGCTTGTCCTTGCAGGTGTTTCTATTCATACTGCTTCCACGACAAGTCAGTTCGTTCTGCTTGCAAGCGCGTTATCGGGAGCGCTGATCTTCGGAAAGGCAAGGGCTATGTCGTGGCCGCTGGTCTTCTTTTTCGGTGGGCTGAACTCTCCCATGGCTTTTGTTGGAGGGTTTGAAGCCCATCTGCTCAGTGGATTGGCATTAAAAATCGTGCTGTCCGTTATCTTGGGCATTGCTGGAATCGCAATGCTGTTTCCGGAAAAAGAGGCACCCAGGGTTGTAACTTCACGCTTTGGCTATTGGAATATCGTGGAAGGCGAGAACAGATATGTCGTCAATTTGTGGTTGGCTGTTCCGTTGACTTTGGCAACCGGTTTTTTCTCTGGGATGGTGGGGATTTCTGGAGGTTCATTTCTTGTCCCGTTGATGGTCGTCGGTTGCGGCGTGTCTATGCGTACTGCTGTCGGCACCGCGACAGCAATGTTGGCCGCTACGGCCCTTACTGGTTTTACTGGCAATGCCTTGCACGGAGGGTTTGATCCTGCTCTGGCTCTTCCGTGCGGAGGTGTGGCAATCGTAGGTGGTTTGTTTGGTGGCAAGATTGCGCTCAAAACAAAGCCGAAACAACTAAAAACCATTTCCGCCATTCTGACAATTATTGCTGCAATTATTATGATGGTAAATGCTCTGGCAGGCAAGTGATTTACTAAGAATCACCCAGGGTTAGCGTAAAAAACACCAATAGCTCGTAGTTTGAAGGTGCGAACCAAATCAAACCCGGAGTTATGAGGGCACAGTCAAAAACGACTGGAATGATCGTAGCGTCATCTGTATTTGCATAACCAAAAGCGAAACCAGATTCTACAGGGGTAACTGATGAAAGAAGAATACGATCTCTCAAAGATGCAGCGTAAAAAAAATCCGTTTGCTGCAAAATTGAAAAAACCCGTAACAATCCGTCTTGGTGAAGATGTTGTTGACTACTTCAAGTCACTTTCTGATGAAATGGGCCTTCCCTATCAGTCATTGATAAATCTCTATTTGAGAGATTGTGTATTGACACACAGAAAGCCAAATTTCAATTGGACTGAGTGAACGTTAACATCGCGTTCAACCTTATCCGTCTGCTCAGGAATATGTAGCAGGCTTGCCATCCGGCAAGTATTGCTACTTGCCGTAAAGATGGAAGGTGTTGACCGGTTTGCCTTGCAGCTTCAGGTAGTAGAAGAGCTGCGCTTTGTGCTGGTTCAAATGATCGATCATCTGCAGCATGCGCAAGCCGAGGTTTATCGGGGTCGGATCCCACGGGGCTGGAGTTGGTTTTGATTCCAGCTCTTCTTCGCTGCATTGGTTCAGTGTCTCAAAGGCAATGGCTTTGTCGAGCGTGAGAAGTTTAAGGGCTTCTTCGATGGTGCTGATGCTCTTAAGTTCTTCAGCCGGAGGTGGCATTTTCCTTTCCGTTTTCTTCTCGTCCATCTCACTATGGGCTGGCATATCCCAATCTCCTGTAGCGAATCCTTTTATGGGAACACCGCAGGATTTCCCCATATGGAGGAGCAGTTGCCCGGTCGTCATCCAGTTGCTGCCCTGAAAAGGTTTCCATGCGAGATCCTTTTCGTCAAGAAGCCTGACCAGTCGTTCTGCCACCTTGAAGGCGGATTCGAGTTGTGTTTCAAGAAGCTCTTTCCAGTTCATAAGTGTGAAGGTGATTTGTGGAGAGTTAAGATGCTTTACGAGTTCACGACCATTCTGTGTCAAACAATCCCCGATCTTGAGGTCTTGTTCATCGGTACGCACTACAACCGCACTACCTGCCAATAGGTTTCCTCGTTCAGGGTGGGCTGCGAATTATCCCTCACAGGGGTGATACTGATATTGAGATTGAGATGGAATGGTGGATCTCTGCCGATTTTTACCGGGCGAGCTGAAGAAATAATGCTACAGTTGAAATTTGGAGTGTTGAATCAACGATTCGTGTACCGAAATCGTATCTTTCCTGAAATTGTTGTGACCGCATACATCATAGCCGAACGGGCTCGTGACTTTTTTCGTTATGAAAGCTCAAAATTTTGATCTTCAGGCATATTTCTCCAGAATGGGTTTTCAGGGTGCTGCCTCTGCGGATTTTGCGACACTGAAACGCATGATGCGCTGCCAGCTCTTTTCGGTGCCATTTGAAAATCTCGACGTTCAGCAGGGGAAAGTTGTCTCTCTCGTACCTGAAGAGATTTATCGTAAAATTGTTGAACGGCAGCGGGGAGGGTACTGCTATGAGGTGAATGGCCTCTTTGCCATGGCTCTTGACGCGTTGGGATTTTCTTATCAATTTGTCGCGGCTCGTCCGATGACCTATCCTGTCCGTCGTCCGAAGACGCATATGGCGATTGTTGCTGCCATAGAGGGCGAACAATGGCTCTGTGACCTGGGTTTCGGCAGCTACGGCATACGCGAACCGGTTAATCTGAACTGGATTGACCGGGAAATCAGACAGGATTTCGATACGTTCAAACTGACCTTAAGCATGGAAGGGGACTATCTTTTGCAGTCATTTATCGATGGCGTTTCGAAAAATCTCTATGAGTTCAATCTCAGTCCGCAGGAGTGGGTGGATTTTGAACCGGCCAATTATATGAACTCGACCCATCCGGACTCGATTTTTGTCCAGTGGCTGATGGTCGTTCTGCAGAACCCTTCAGGTAAGGAGGTGCTTTTTGGTGACCGCTTCCAGTCCGTGTCAGAAGGCAAAACAAAGGGGTGGACACTCAAGCATGAAGAGATCCCTGCGATACTGCAGCAGCAGTTTTCCCTCCGGTACTGATGAGTCCGGATGATGTGAGTTTATACACTGTTTCGCAGTATACCTTTTCATTATTGCCCGCAATCTTCATATCTTTAACGTAATTTGTTGCCGAACAATGCGTTTCTGGCTGACATGCCTTGTTGCTTTATATCGATCCCTATGAGAAGGCTGAAACAACTTGCCTTAAACGTTGTGATGAGTTTCTATCCATCTGAAAAGTGAAGAAGATAACAGAAGATCGAACTGATTTTCGCTGTACAGAGCTTTTTCAAAGCCAAGCGTTTTCTTTTTCAGGACAAATGCATCGTTTATTGTAATTGCAAGCACAAGTAGTCAGTAACCTCAAAAGCTGATTTTATGAAATGAGTTACCGATCACTTTTCTTGTCGGCTTTACTTTTGACTCTCCTGTTTTTTTGTAATGGTTCTGTTTATCAGCAAGAGCGGGCTGTTGATAAAAAAATATTATATGCAGAAGGTGAATTCAGGAATGGAGATATCATCTTTCAGCGAGGAATCAATATTGCCAGTACTTTTGTTGTATCTGTTGATTCGAAATCTGGTTACTCCCATGTTGGCATTATTTGTAAGTCGCATGGCCATATTTTTGTCATCCATATTTTGCCGGAGAGCAATGAGTCAAAAGATGGTCTTGTAAAAATGGAACTTCTTGGTGATTTTTTATCGCCGGAAAGAACATCCGGTTTTGCTTTGTATCGATTATCAGAAAGTAAGGATAAAATTTCATCGAGGGCTGTCGATTGTGCAATTTCCTTTTTCAAAAAAGGAATTCATTATGATTACGATATGAATAATACGAACCACGATAAGCTTTATTGTACGGAACTTGTCTGGTGGGCATATCGCAATGCAAAAAACACGAATGCCCGCTCTCTTGTTGATCATCGTAATGCTTTCAATGGTGGGATGCAACCTGTTCAAGCCAAGCCCCTCGAAGGTGGTGAAGAATTTTTTTCAATATGTTGAAAAGGGAGAGGTCGAGAATGCTACAAAGCTCTTTTCAAAACAGTCAGCACAATCTTTTGGTTCAAAATTACCTTAAATGATGGCTCATCAAGTCGGTATCATCAAAAATAAGGGGGGAATCAAATCCATCGATACTGAAGAAAATATAACTGGTGATTTGGCAAAAGTTAAATATAAGGTCACCTATAGTGATACGACCGTTGAAGATGGGGCATTTGATCTGATTAAGGAAGAGGGAGACTGGAAAATCCAGATAAGTATGAATAAGTGATACCTGCACTTTTTTTCTTTTCTGAAAATATAAATGGGTGTTCATAACGAGTTAATAATTTAGTTAACTTTTTTCCTGTAACGGTATAGACTGCACGATGAAAGGTCACGAAAATACAAGGGAATGAGCATGAATCAGCGGTATAAAAATTGGTAAGATTGAAATGAAAGTGCTTTTTCTTGCAATGCTGTTTGTTCTTTTTTCCGGGCAAAGTAATGCTCAATCCGGGATAATGTACAAGGTTTCAAAAATTGAGGCTGCTCTTTTTTATTCTGACAAAGCGACCTTTTCCGGTAACATAATTGATAATCCTGATTTTGTTTTAAGGAACGTGATCATCGGTGAGGGTTCTGCAGAGGGTCCATCGAATCAAACCCTGGTAAAGGTATTTGTACATGCTTCAGGGAATGGGCAATCAAATGCGGAGGCTCTATCTCTGGATGTTACCGTTATGAATGGTCGGTCGATTCAAAAAAAGAGATACAGGGTTGGACTTTTTGAAAAAAATCGAACCAATTGTTATGGCATTCTGATTGATGATACCGGATGTGCGCCAGTAACCATCACAGCAAAACTAATTGGAAAGGGTGGTGGTTCAGAAATGAAGAAGAGGATCTCCTTTGGTTGTGGAGAATGACGTCAGAGTGGATCAAGGCTAACGTCTCAAGGGAGCAATTTCTCCAATTATCAGGATGTTTCGAATAATGCCTTGTTATGTTCGCTGTGTTCCTTTGCTGTTTTATTGCGATATTATTGATGAACTGAGCGTCTTCATTTCTATTCCGGCTACGGATTGGTTTCAATGGGGCAAGCGCTCACAGTTTCCATTTCCCACATACATAACTGTTACAGGAGGAAAGATGAAAATCGAAGAGCTGATCACCGAGGTACAAAAAGTTTTGGGTGTTGATGCCGATGGCAAGGCTGGACCGGAAACCTGGAGTGCCATTTACAAGAATATCGTCACTCCCACACTTCCTGATGCTCCGCCAGTGCCCGATATAGCCCCTGTCGATCAAAGAAGTGAAAAGGTCATCGCAACACTGTTGCCCCAGGTACAACCATTAGCGCGTGCTCTTGTCCAGAAAGCCGCTTTGAGCGGAATTAGCATAAAGATAATCTGTGGTTTCAGGACATATGCAGAACAAGATGCCTTGTACGCGCAAGGTCGAACTGTGCCGGGGAATAAAGTTACCAATGCCAAAGGGGGCTTCTCAAATCACAACTTCGGCATTGCATTTGATATCGGGGTTTTTGAGGGAAACAAGTATCTCGGTAATTCCCCAAGTATAAGGCGGTGGGGGTTATTGGCACAGACCTCGGATTAGAGTGGGGAGGAAACTGGAAAACAATGGTCGATGAGCCGCACTTTCAGCTTCGCCCCGTCTGGGCCTCTAAAATGAAGGAGTCGGAGATGCTGGCCGAGTTGAGAACCCGCGTGGCTGGTCACTTGCCAATTTACACATAGGGAGCTGTTTTTATTCCCTCGGCTCCCTTTTGTCGCGCTTCAGGTTACTTTCTGTTCCGTGAATCTTGCATCACCCTCCCGGACGTTGACGGTTTTCATCGCCTGGGGGGGAATCATCACACGCATGGTGCAACTGAACAGGAGTTATTGCAGGAAATTTTACTCAGTGGTATGATGCTCTCAAACTCTGGCTTTCCCTTCTTTTATGAAGACATTTCTGTGCGGTTTCGGCTTCTCCCGGAGCAGATCGCCCTCAAATAATTGGAGATTTTTTCTTAAATTCCCGCTTCACCGAAGAGCTTTAAAACGAACGATCAATAAATAAATTTTCTGCAAATGTCTGATCCTGTCATCAAGCGGGCGCTGGTCTCTGTATCTGATAAAACCGGTATTGTTGAATTTTGCCGGGAGTTGAGTGGCATGGGCGTTGAAATTTTCTCAACAGGGGGTACCTTGAAGTCGCTTCAGGATTCAGGAGTCAGCGCATCCTCCATCTCCACCATTACCGGATTTCCGGAAATCATGGATGGACGGGTTAAAACCCTGCATCCGAAAATACATGGTGGACTGCTTGCCGTAAGGGAGAATCCGGATCATGTCAACCAGGCTACGGAGAACGGTATCAGCTTCATTGATCTTGTTGTCGTCAACCTTTATCCTTTCGAGGCTACAGTGGCAAGGCCGGATGTAACCTTCGAGGATGCTATAGAGAATATTGATATCGGTGGTCCATCCATGCTGCGCAGTGCAGCCAAGAACAACGAATCGGTAACGGTGGTAACCGACAGTGCCGACTACGCTCTTGTGCTGCAGGAGATGCGTGAGCATAACGGGGCGACAAAAAGAACGACCCGTCTGACGCTTGCCCTGAAAGTATTTGAACTCACCTCCCGTTATGACCGTGCCATTGCCACTTACCTTGCCGGAGCAGTCGCAGGAGAGCAGCAGGGTGCGGCCTCAAAGATGACCGTCACTCTTGAGCGTGAGCTCGATATGCGTTACGGAGAGAATCCTCACCAGAGCGCAGGGCTTTACCGCCTGACCGATGAGAACGGACCACGCTCCTTTGGCGACTTTTTCGAGAAGCTGCATGGCAAGGAGCTCTCCTACAATAATATGCTCGATATCGCTGCAGCAGTCTCCCTGATTGAGGAGTTCCGTGGAGAGGAGCCGACAGTGGTCATTGTCAAACACACCAACCCATGTGGTGTCGCTCAGGCCCCGACACTTGCTGAAGCTTACCGCAGGGCATTTTCAACAGATACCCAGGCTCCTTTTGGTGGCATTATCTCCTTTAACCGTCCTCTCGATATGGAGGCAGCAAAGGCGGTCAATGAAATTTTCACCGAGATTCTCATTGCACCTGCTTTTGAGGATGGCGTGCTTGAGATGCTGATGAAGAAAAAAGATCGCAGGCTGGTGCTGCAGACGAACGCTTTGCCCAAAGGTGGCTGGGAGTTCAAGTCAACCCCGTTCGGGATGCTTGTTCAGGAACGTGACAGCAAAATCGTTGCAAAAGAGGATCTGACGGTTGTTACCAAACGGCAGCCGACCGAAGAGGAGATTGCCGACCTGATGTTTGCCTGGAAGATCTGCAAGCATATCAAGTCGAACACCATTCTCTATGTCAAGAATCGTCAGACATACGGCGTCGGAGCTGGCCAGATGTCGCGTGTTGACTCCTCCAAAATTGCACGCTGGAAGGCCTCTGAAGTCAACCTTGACCTGCATGGATCGGTTGTCGCTTCGGATGCATTTTTCCCCTTCGCTGATGGCCTGCTTGCCGCTGCCGAGGCTGGTGTTACCGCAGTCATTCAGCCTGGTGGCTCCATTCGCGATAACGAGGTGATTGAGGCCGCCGATGCCAACAATCTTGCGATGGTCTTTACCGGTATGCGCCACTTCAAGCATTGAGAAAGCAAAAAGTCGGAGAAATAATGGTTTGGGAAAAAAAATGACTATTGGGGTGAACCTATGGCGGTATATGCTTTTTGGAACAACAAGGGTGGTGTTGGAAAGAGTTATCTGACTTTTCAAGTCGCATGTGAATATGCTCGCACTCATGCGGACAAGAAAATCCTTGTTATCGATTTATGCCCTCAAGCTAATGCATCAGGTATGCTGCTTGGTGGAATGATCAACGGAGAACGGCTTTTATCAGAGTTAAGTCCGTCACGTACAATTTCAACATATATCGAAGATCGTATTGTCAGTCCGTATGTTAACCCCAATACCGGGGCTCAATATTTAACACAGATCTCAAAGTATAACAGTGCGATTCCTGTAAATCTCTTTTTGATTGCAGGAGACGAAACCCTAGAAATTCAAGCGTCTCGTGTCTATGGTGCAACTCAGCCGGGCCCGGCAGATGCGTGGCGTATTGTCCATTCCTGGATTTCAGACTTGATAAATGACGTTAAAAATTCTTGGGATCAAGCAGATGTAACGGTATTTATTGATTGTAATCCAAGCTTTTCAATTTATACTGAACTTGCCATGTCGGCGGCTCAAAGAGTACTTGTTCCGTTTTCAGCGGATGGTTCTTCAAAACGAGCTGTTCGGGCAGTATTGGCGCTTCTCTTTGGTATTACAAGGCAGGCTGGTACACAACAATCAGAGTTTTTCAATAACTCGCTACGATTTACTATGGCGTTACCTCAAATTTATTGCTATATCGGTAACAGACTCACACAGTATGTAAAATCCGCCAGTGCTTTCGGGCAAGTTGTTCGGGAAATTGGCGAAGAAATCTGGAACGTATGGCTTCATAATTCCAATAGATTTTGTGTCCATCCTGTATCTGCAGGTGTACCACAAAGTCGCCGTGCGTTTACAAATATGTTTCAATTTGAGATAGTGGATGCAAATACTGCTTCAGTGGTATCAAGTACACTCGGAATACCAATAATGTCTTTAAATGCTGGTCTCATAAGTGTGAATGGAAAAAGTGTGAATGTTAATCAATCTCAACTGGACAAGCAACGGCCAAATATCAGGGATCTTGTCGCAATAATCGAGTAAATAATTCCATAACATAAGCTTTCAACTACAAGTTTTTCCGTAATGACGGGTCGGTTTGACCTTATTTCTTAGCGTTCGGCTTTGTCTTTACTTCGGAACCAATTTTTGTTGAGCGCTTATAACTCCTATTCATACAGGCAAGAGTCATTATAAGTACTCTATAAAAATAGATTCCATAGAAAATAAGGCAAGATACTGAAGATTCATGCCATAAGTTGAAATTATGGAATGACTGTGCGCTTGGATATTCGTTATTAGTTTTTTCTATTTGTTTTCATTCTGGACAAGCTTCGAACTTAACTCGTTCAGAAATCGGTAGGTATCGTGTCTTCTTTCGCCTTTTTCAGATTATCCGCTACAGCCCGGGCGTTACGTTTCAAACGCCTGAGGCCGATGCGGAAAATCGGGGTGCCATAAAAGAGTTCGCGGAAGCCTGATTTGGTCAGTTTCAGTATCTTCTCTGTTGTGATGCCGATGAGATTCTGCCGCAACACAAATGATTCATTTGCTGTGATGCTTGCCTGCCGGTTATAGGGGCAGACCTCCTGGCAGAGATCGCATCCAAACAACCAGTCGCCGATCATCGCCGCCTCTTCAGCGGTAAACTCCCGTTTCAGCTCAACTGTCAGATAGGAGATGCACCTTGAGGCATCAATTTTTCCCGGTTCAAGCAATGCCCCGGTAGGGCAGCGCTCGAGACAATTGCTGCAACTGCCACAGTAGTTGGGCAAGGAAAGTTTTGTGGCGATGATCTCCCGGTCAACAAGAATTTCTCCAAGAAAAACATACGACCCGGCAGAGGGCACCTTCAGAAGAGTGTTTTTTCCGGTTTTTCCGATAGCGGCCTCTTCGGCCCACGCTTTTTCAAGAAGTGGCGCGCTGTCAACCGTGATTCTTGCATGAAGAGGCTCTTCCACAAGCAATTGTATTGCTGCAACAAGCGCCTCCAGTTTATTCCTGACAACCCTGTGGTAGTCGTCGATGAGTGCATATTTCGAGATTTTTGGCAGGCCATCATCATGGCTGAGAGGATAATTATAACAGATGGCAGCAGAGATGATGGTGTGCAACCCTGTAAACAGCAGGGAAGGATTGCTCCGTTCCTCCATCTGCTTTTCCATGTAGCCCATCTCCCCATGCCGTTTTTCACGGATCATATCGGTAACATGCTGCATAGCAATGGGTTGCCGTACAGGAGCGGAAAACCCGATGGCCGCAAATCCAAGTCGCGCCGCCTCTTTGCGGATCTGGCGGGCAAGTGTGGTGGAAGGGTCTGCCATTACGGGATAAAGGTTTGCAGGCTTGCTTAAACAACTATTTATCGTTAAATAAATATACAGGTTAGAAAATTGATTTCCCGCTCCGGTTTAATGCACTCTTTATTTTATGGAACGACGTGAGTTTATAAAAAAAATGCTGCAGCGCACTGGTATTGGCGCTGGTGTTGCCGTGGCAGGTACCGCAGGTTTGGTTGGCTATTATCAGCCGAGAAAGGAGTTTTATCTCCAGTCGGCTGAAGGAGCGGAGGTGAAGGAGAGGCTTGAGCTGTCAAAAAAGGTGGTGGTTATTGGCGGGGGTCTGGCTGGCATTACCGCTTCCCTTGAGCTGGCCCGCAAGGGTTTTGCGGTGACGCTTGTGGAGTCTTCAGCCTCTCTGGGCGGCAAGCTTACCGGCTGGGATCTTGAGGCTCTTGGTGAACGCTTTCCGGTGGAGCACGGCTTTCATGGCTTTTTTGACCAGTATTACAATCTCAATGAGCTTTTTGCTTCTGCCGGCATCAAGCCGGATGTTTTTCTGGCCTCTCCCGGATATCCGGTGATTTTTAAAAATTCTCCGGAAGAGATTTTTGGTCAAACACCGAAATTATTTCCACTTAATGTTTTTTCTATTATCGGTCAGTCCCGCCGACTTGACCTGATCTCTTTTCTGAAAAATTCCAAAGGGTTGCTCTCGACCATAGAGTTGTTCCGGTACGAGTATAAAAAGAGCTTTCAGAAGTATGATGCTATCGATTTTATGACCTTTTGCCGTCAAGGTGAGACTCTTCCCGCTTTTGTTGATACGGTGCTGCACCCTTTTGCGGATGCGACCATGAACCGTATGGAGGTGTTGTCGGCGGCGGAGGCTCTTCGCTATTTTCATTTTTATTTTATGGGCAGTCCGGAAGGGCTCTCTTTTAAAATTACCAATCGTGATTGTATGACCGCCCTCATCAATCCGCTCGAGGCTAAACTGAAGGAGCTTGGGGTGACGCTCCGGAAGGGCTGTTCGGCAGGGAGGCTGAAGGTTGAGGGGAAGAGGGTTGAGGGGGTTGTGGTGGATTCGCCGGATAGTGGTAGCGCCCTCTTTTTAAGTCTTGATGCTGCAGCGGTTCCGCAAGAGGGTTTTGCTGCGTTTGTTACAGTTGATGGTGTGCCGGTCATGGTCGGGCGTAAAGGGAACGGTTATCTTGCCTTCGACGGGCGCTGTACACATATGGGATGCCCGGTCACTCCTGATGCTCTTACCGGGGGCTTTTACTGTCCCTGTCATGCCGGTCGTTACGATGCTTCAGGCACTCCGGTCAGTGGGCCGCCCGAGGCTCCACTTGCAAAGCTTGCGGTGCTGCCTGAGGGAGAGAAACTGATTGTGAAGCGCGAAGGAATTGCTGGTGGAGGAGAGGGCGAACTTCTCGCATGTGATTATTGCGTTATCGCTTCCGATGTACGGGGTACCCGAGGGCTGGTTCATGCTTCGCAATTGGCTCGTCCTGAATTTGAGTCGAAGGTTGCTTCGCTCGGGGAGGCGGATCCCTATGCGGTTTACCGTCTCTGGATTGACAGGAAGATTGATTCTGCGGAGTTTCCTTTTTATACGGTTTCGGGTTATACCTATACCGACTCAATATCTCTCTATTCGCATTTTCAGGAGCCCTTCATTTCGTGGGCAAAAAAGCATGGTGGCACGGTTGTTGAACTGCACGCCTATGCGATTGCTCCAAAGGATATCAGGCCGGAGGAGGAGATCAAGGCAACGATGCTTCAGGAGTTGCATACCATGTTTCCGGAAACCCGCGAAGCGAAGCTCTTGCACGAACTCTTTATGCTGCAGTCCAACTTTTCAAGGTGGGCTCCGGGTGATCATGCCCGTCGTCCCGGCATTGAAACGCCTTTTTCAAATCTCTTTCTTGCCGGAGACTGGGTAAAGGTTGATGCGCCGGTTTTTCTTATGGAGGCTGCGGCTTTTACCGGGCGCATGGCAGCCAACCTGATCTTCCGTCAGGAGTCGCTGAAGCCGATTCCGCTTCCTGTTGTGCCGATGAAGGGTTTATTTGCCTGACGTACTAATCCCCAGGCATTGCACAACGGTGTTGTGAAGCAAGGGGCGAAAAGTGCGGATTTTGATGTTTTCTGAGGTGGGATAGACCCTGTTGCTGAGCAGAATGACCGCAAGCTCCTTTTCGGGATCAATCCAGATGCTGGTTCCCGTGTAGCCAAGATGGCCGTACGAGGAGGCGGAAAAATAGTCTCCCGCTGAAGAGTGGCCATCCGGGGAGCGTAAATCCCATCCCAGCGCTCTTGGATAGCCGTTTCGGGAGAGAAATTTCCTGAGTGTGGCTGTTTGGAAGTACGTTTGGCCATTGATGCTTCCTCCATCCATAAGCATAGAGACCATGCCAAGGAGGTCACCTGTGGTTGAAAAGAGTCCGGCATGACCGGCAACGCCTCCGAGCAGCGCAGCATTCTGATCGTTGACGAGGGGCCGTGGCGCCTCCAATGGCCAGAGCGTATCCTTGTCCACCGGTGCAATACGTTCGCTCTGCGATGGTGGTGGGGTGAACATGGTCGAACTCATGGCAAGTGGCTCAGCAAAACGTCGGTGAAAGTTAGCGGCAAGGGTCTTGCCGGTTATCTTCTCAATGATTCTGCCAAGGAGCATGAAATTGAGATCGCTGTAGAGGGTGGTCGTGCCGGGTGAGGAGAGCAGGGTATCGGCTTCAATGGCCCGGAAAAGCTCTTCGGGGGTACGGCAGCTTTTTGCATAAAACGTGTGGGCCCGTAACCCGGAGGTATGGCGCAGGAGCTGCTCGATCGTTACCGTCTCCTTGCCTCTCTGTGCAAAAGCTGGCAGATAACGGGATACTGGAGTTTGAATTGAGAGTGAGTCCCGATCAACAAGCTGCATGGCAATGCTCGTGGTGACAATGGCTTTGGTCAGAGAGGCAAGATCGTACATGGTTGTCGTCTCTGCCGGGCTGCTTTTCGGGTCATAGGTCATTCTTCCGAATGCGTTATGAAAAACAACCTTTCCCTTGTAGAGAACGGCGAGGCTTGCTCCCGGAAAGACCGTATCGCTTACGGCTTTTTGCACAACGGCTTCAAGCGGCTTGAAATCATAAGCCATGCTCTTTGATGGAAGCGCTCCGCCTGATCCTGCAAAGAGTATGCACGATGCGATCACAAAGCGGAGCAGTCGGGGCATAGGGTTATTGGCAGTTTAAAAGAGCGAAAATTTGACATAGCGTTTCGGGTTCGCTTTCAGGTCAACCAGGACAGAATCAAGCGATGAAAGCGTTCTGGAGAGGTTGTTGTAGAGCGCCGGATTGGAAGAGAGCTGGCCAAGGGTTCCGTTGTCATTGCTGAGCTTGGTGATCAGTGTTTCGGTTTTCAACGCAGCCTGGTTGAGACGTTCAATGGTCTCGCTGCTGTTTTCCGCCAATGCCTTGTCATTAAGGAGTCTTGGAAGGAGACCATCGCCATGGGAGGCCTTCTTTGTCAGTGTTGAGAGTTCTGCCGTTGTGGTTTTCAGACTGTTAATTGTTTCAGCAAGTTCACTGCCCATTTTTTCATCTGAAATAAGCCTTCCAGCCATTCCTTTGCCGCTGTTCAGGTGGTCGAGGAGCTCATTGATTTTAACAAAAGCGTTGTTCGCACTGGCCGTGAGGTTTGCCATTCCGTCTTCGGTTTCAAGGGAGATAAAATCACCATCGTTAACGGCTGCAGCTTTTCCTGTTTTGATATCAACATATTTGTCGCCCAGTATACCGAGGGATTTGATGGTCGCCCTGGCATCCTTGGTAACAAGGTGGGCAAACTCATTTTTCAGTCTTAGCGTGGCAACGACGAAAAGGGTGCCATTTCTTCTCTCAAAGTCCATTTTTGAAACGGTGCCGATTTTTTTTCCTGAAACCGAGACAAAGTTGTTCTCTGCGAGGCTTTGAACATCACTGGAAAGAATTTTAATGTTCGTCACGCCGGTAAACAGGTTGCTGTTTTTCCCAATAACCAGTCCCATATAGGCGGCAAAACAGACGCCGAAAACAAAAAATATGCCGGTTTTCAGATCGCTCCATTTCAAAGCGTTCGGATTTTTCATACAGGTGACAGTCTTAAATGAGGTTATAGTTCAAGAATTTTATCGGAAAGAATTGAGCGTATGAACTGATGCTCTGACTCATGAAGTTTTTCGGTTACATCGTCGAAAATCATTTCACCCTGATAGAGTACGGCGACGGAGTCGGCAACATTAAAGACATCATCAATAATATGGGTAACAATCACGGCACCAAGGTTGTTGTTATGGCGCAGCGAACTGATAAGCGAGAGGATTTTTTTTGAGCTGACCGGATCAAGTCCTGCGGTTGGTTCATCAAAAAGAATCATGTGTGGCTTGAAAATCATCGCCCTTCCGATGGCAACCCTTCGGCGCATTCCTCCACTCAAACTTTCAGGCAGTTGATCTTCATACCCTTCAAGCCCGGCAAACTGAATTTGCTCGGCAACTCTTTGGCGTATCTCCTCTTCCGGAAGCTTCATGTTTTCACGAAGAAAGAAGCCCAGATTCTGGCTGATGGTCAACGAATCGAAGAGCGCATTTCCCTGGAAAACCATCCCCATCTTGCGCCGTATAGCGTAAAGGGCGCTCTCTTTCATGCCGGTGATATCGGTGCCATCAACAATAACCTGCCCGCTGTTTGGCTTGATGAGGCCGAGCATCAGTTTGAGAATGGTGCTCTTTCCAACGCCGCTGGGTCCAAGAATTGCCTTGATGGTGTTGTCTTTGACGGTCAGGGAGACCTTTTTGAGGATCTCTTTCTCGCCATATTTCAAGCTTACATTTCGTAATTCAATCATCCACTTACATGTTTTCAAGCACAATCTTTGAAACGTAGAAATTGGCAATCAGTACCAGCCCGGATGATACAACAATGCCTTTGATGGTGGCACGCCCGACACCAGCGGTACCTCCCCTTGCCGAAAAGCCGTTGAAGCTGCTGACCAGCGTGATAATAACGGCGAAGACAGGAGCTTTGAGAAACCCGACCACAAAGTCTTTTGGTGCAAGCCGGGGATAAACAGCGTTCCAGAATATTCCAGGGTCGATCCGGTGGTAGTGCTCGGCCATGTAGGCTGCGCTTTGCAGTCCGGCAAAGTCGGAAAGCGCGGTCAGCGGCAGAAACATGATGAGTGCAGCAACAAGGCGCGGCATAACCAGTTTGGCAATGGGGTCGGTACCGAAAGCACGAAGGGCATCGATCTGTTCCGATATCTGCATGGCGCCAAGTTCAGCGCCATTTCTCGATCCGAAGCGTGCGGAGAGCATAAGACCCATAAGCAGCGGTCCGAGTTCCCGGATTACGGAGAGGGCGGTTGAGCGTCCGAGCATTGTTTTGGCGCCGAAATCTTCAAGCAGATTCCCAACTTCGATGGCAAGAAGCGCCCCAATGGAAATGGCGCTGACCAGTACAATGGGAATCGAGTCGGTACCGCAGATGCCAGCCTGGTCAAGAAAGTCTCTCCAGTAGCGCTTTATTTTCGGCATAGCCATAAAAGCCCTGAGCGAAAAGAGAAAAAAATCCTGCATGGTGAGGAAAAAATCTTTCAGTCGCAGGACAAGCTTTTTTTCCAGATTGCGCATGAAGGATAATGGCATAAAAAGAGTGTGATGAGGTGAGCTGACTGCTTGTTGTCCTGTTTTCATGCGTGTAAAAGTCGGCTTTTCATTTTCGCTACCCATTCGCAAGGTATGGTGACCTTGCCGAAGATATCTTCATCGCGCTCACGCATTCCATGAAAGTCAGAACCTCCTGAAAAAAGCAAAAAGTACTCATTGGCAATTTCACGGTAGTAATTCTGGCGGTAGGCATCGTGAGAGGGATGGACAATTTCAATGCCATCAAGGCCAAATGTAATCAACTGTTTCAGCGTCTCATCAGAGACATTCTGCGCCGGATGCGCAAGGAAAGAGAGGCCCGAGGCCTTGTTGATGAGCTTGATGACATCCGCTGGATGCGTTTCAATGCTTTTGACATATGCCGGGCTGTGTGAGCCGAGATATTTGCTGAATGCCTCGCTGAAGCTTTTTACATAGCCGACGTCCTGCAGCACCGCTGCAATATGCGGTCGCCCGACACTGCCGTTCTGTGCCTTGATAATGATCTGCTCAATACCGATCTTTACGCCCATTTTGGCGAGTTTGCTCACCATGCGCTCAGCCCTTTCGGTGCGCAGGTGGCGGCAGTGATCCAGATATTCTTTCAGCTCTGAATACTGATAATCAAAAAAATAACCAAGGATATGAATATCATTGCCCTTGTAGGTCGAGCTCATTTCTACACCAGGAATAAGCTCAATGCCTTTCTCTGAGGCTAATGGCTTTGCTTTGTCAATACCTAAAACAGAATCATGATCAGTAATACTAATGGCCTTCAGCCCGACGAGTGCTGCTTTTTCAACAATCTCCGCCGGTGTAAAGATCCCGTCTGAACATTTGGTATGTATATGTAAATCTGCTTTTTCAAAACCATTATGCCCTACGCTGGATAAGCTGTATGGCACGGTTGGATTATTAAACTGTTAATTTAGATTACCTGATATATAAGAAAAATTTTCCGCCTGCTTCTGCAGAAAACGCAATTATTTTTTAAGAGTTGTGTACTCCCTCTTTTTATGGTTGCAAGACTCCCGTAGCGACAAGGTAGAGTATGGCTGTGCCTGCCACGAGCCGGTAGGCAATGAAGATGGTTGTCGTATGTTTTTTCAGGTAGTTGAGAAGAAAGGCTATTGATGCATAGCCGACAATACCAGCCACCAGGGTTGCAGCGAGGATGTTGGTGATGTGTTCAGGAGATGCGACAATAACATCCCAGGTTTGATAGAGCTTGTAGAGTCCTGCGGCAAATACCGCTGGCAGGGAAAGCAGGAATGAAAAACGTGCAGCAGTGGCACGGTCAAGATTTAAAAAAAGGCCGCCGGTAATTGTTACCCCTGAACGCGATGAGCCGGGTATGAGGGCGATGCTTTGAGCCAGGCCGATCAGAAGAGCCTCTTTCCATCCGATATTTTCCATTGCTTTCAGTGGAAGCTCTTTTTTGATCCTGTTTTTTATTTTCGCTTCAGCCAGAAAGAGAATGATCGCCAGCCCGATAAGTGACCCGCTGATCCAGTAAAGGGAGCGGAGTGTGGTATCAATCTGCGTTTCAAAGAGTTTGCCAAAAACGACAATTGGTATCGTTCCGGCAACAATCATCCACCCCATTTTGGCCTCACTGTTTTCCAGCGGTTTGCGCTGCACGATGCCCTCAATGACAGCGGCGACGATGATGAAGATATCTTTCCAGAAATAGAGAAGGACAGCTACGAGGGTGCCGATCTGAACGATGGCAGTAAATGCGGCACCGGGATCTTCCCATCCGGCAAGAGCAGGAATAATTCTCAGATGTGCCGTGCTGCTGATCGGAAGGAACTCCGTCAGTCCCTGGACGATGCCGAGAACGATAGCTTCAAAGAGGGTCATGGATGTGTTGTTGTATCGGTTGGCAGAACGCTCTTCTGCTGAAGAATGTTTTTAAGGTAGTTTACAGCCTGCTGAACGGCAAGGGCGCGGTGACTGAGCCTGTTTTTTTCTGTCGTGCTCATTTCAGCATAGGTTTTCCCGGTGTTGTGCACCAGAAAAAGGGGATCATAACCAAACCCTTCAACACCCTGTTCTTCAAGGGTTATGCTGCCGGGAACCACTCCTTCTGCAGTGTGTTCAAACCGGAAGCATCCTTCTGCGGACGGGAGAGCGCCCTTCAGCGCAATAACGGTTCTGAAACGAGCCTCCCGGTTGGCGATACCCTTCATGCAGTGCAGCAGGTGAGCAACATTGTCTTTATACGTTGGACTCTGTCCATCCGGCACAGGAGCAAATCGTGCAGAGTAAACACCCGGCGCTCCATCAAGCCCCTCCACCTCCAGACCCGTATCGTCTGCCAGTGCAATCATAAAAGGGAAGCGTTCAGAGAGAATGGCGAAAATCGCCCTTGCCTTGAGCAGGGCATTTCCTTCGAGCGTCTCCTCTGTTTCCTCAATCTCGACATCTACACCAAGTTCATGGAGCGTTCGAACAGTGAACAGGGGAGAGATTGTTTCAAGCAGAGGACGAAGCTCTTTGACCTTGTCCCGATTTGCGGTGGCAAGAACAATGGTAATCTCTTTATTGGCAGTTGCTGGCATGGGTTGTTCTATTTTATGATACGAAGCATCTCCCTGATTGCCTCTTCAAGACCTGTCAGTACGGCACGGGCAATAATGGCATGACCGATACTGACCTCTTCAATCTCCTCAATCTCCCTGAAAGGAGCGATGTTGAGATAATTAAGCCCGTGGCCCGCAACCACCTTGAGCCCGAGGCTTCTGGCGTATATGGCAGCTTCACGGATTCTTTGCAGCTCTTTCGATTGTGCCTCACCCTCTTTTTTCAGAGCATAGAGGCCCGTGTGCAGCTCTACCAGATCGGCCCCAGCCTGTTTGGCAAGGTCGATAGCTTTTTTCTCAGGTTCGATAAAGAGACTGACCTCTATTCCCGCAGCATTGAACGGTTTCAGATATGCTGCCAGTACCGCATAGTGGCGGACAATGTCAAACCCGCCTTCAGTTGTAAGCTCCTCCCTTTTTTCAGGCACAAGGGTGATGAGTTCTGGCCTCGTTTTCAGCGCTATCTGCTGCAGCTCCGGGGTCATGGCCATCTCAAGATCAAGCTTTGTGGTCACCGCTTCGCGGAGTCGGGCAAGATCATGGTCTTTGATATGGCGACGATCCTCACGCAGGTGGCAGACAATGCCCGCAGCGCCACACTTTTCAGCAAGCAGGGCAGCGGCAACCGGATCAGGTTCCTGCTCGCCCCGAGCGTTCCGCAGTGTGGCGATATGATCAATATTAACGGCTAATCTCATGGTATCGAAGGGTCAATGGTCAGCAATCAGAAGCTTTTCTCTGCAGGTTATCCTGCTTTATTTTCTTAAGCGAAGGTAATGAAAAATGATACAATGGGCAATTTTTGCAGAGAGGTAGCTTGAGCTTGCAATTCTTTAGACCTCGGTTATATGAGTGGGTTGGCCCAGAATGCGGTATTGAATGCAAAAGATTGAATCCCTTGTCCCTGCCAGACGGCCTCCTTTTGGAGAATGGTGAGCGTCAGTGTCTGCATAGGTTTGTCAGGATTTTTTGCAGCAAATGCTCTGGGTGTGAGCACAGCGGTGCAGCAATGAGGTTCAGGGTCACGGACGGAGTGATAGAGAATTGCGGAAAGTGATGCTTGCCGTGCAACTTTTGCAAATGCTTGTGTTGCGCTGTAGTTATCAGTATCTCTCCAGAAGAGTGAGTCTCTCTTGTAGGGAGCCAGTCGCAAATCGACCATTTTTCCTTTCACTTGCACAGAAAACGCGGTGAATTGAGCGGGCGGAAGCCTGTCGAGATTCAAGGAATCCTGAAGAAATTGCCAGCGATGGTACCCAATTTCAGCCGCAGCAGTTTTTACCCGTTCTGCCCCATAAAAAACGCCGGGATCATTTGGAGCCCGAAACCGTGAGCCTTTAGGGTAGAGGGTTTTATAACGAAATGGCGTTGAGAGAAGATAGTGCAGTCCTGACGTTTCAGTTGGTACGGGAGGCTTTCCCTGTTCAAGAATCTCTTCAAGCAACGCCTGTTCAGCAAGTGAGTCTACAATTTTCATGGTCGAGACCACGTGCTGCGCCTCAACGATTCTCCATATTGTACTCTGATGATTCCAGGCTTCAGACAATACCTCGGCTGGCGTCCAGATAGGTGACGACATGAACAAGTCCCTCCGTTGTTTCAATAAGTTCAACTGGCTTCCGGCCAAAAAGTGCCTTGTTTTCGCTGTTCAGCCATACTTTGGCCGCTTCTGATGATCCACCCACAATCGAATCCAGCGAGCGGAAGAGTCTGACCAGCAGCACAGCAAATTCCCACTCTTTTCTGTCGGCAGAAAGTAAAAAAGTTCCTGTATTGAGACGGCTGATTGTTGCCGGGCTCAGTCCGAGAATTCTGGAAAGTTTTGTGTTCGGGAGACCAAGATAGAGTGCCGTGTTTCGCACTGCCTTGGAAAGCACAGCCTGCCTGTTTTCCGGATGAAACTGTGTGGATTGCTGCATGGGAATCTATCTTCGTTTATAATTTCTGTAGAAACAATATAGTTGATTTATTTCTGCAGAAAAATATAATTGTTCGTTATGAAAGTACCATCAACATCCTCACTCCTGAATATTGCTCTGGCTCTTGGTATTCTGACTCTCATCTTGCTCTCAGTTGAGTATCATCTATGAACTCCTTTATATCGCTCTGTTCTATGCCGCCGGTTCGTTTGGTATTGCCTGGTTTGCCTGAAGCAAAGGAAAAGAGTCGCTCGAAAAAGCCCGTACCGGCAAACTCGGCTGTTGCTGCAGCGGGAGTTGCGAGGCGTCGTAGTTTTTTAAAAGGATTACAGACCTGATAGAACCGCAGAATTGATGGAAGAAAGTGCCGGGAGCAGTTTTCTGTCAAATCGGGACTAAGTTGGCACCAAGTTGGCACCAGGTTGGCATCAAGTCGAAATTGTCTTGAGTTCATGCGAAAAACCTGCGACAGTTCAGCAATTGATGACGATCATGGAGTGGAAAGACCGGAGCAAGTTCAGGGAAAAATATGTCAATCCACTTTTGGAGGAGGATATTCTGGCGATGACCGTCTCGGAGAAACCGACCAGTTCCCGTCAACAGTACACCTTGACCGAAAAAGGCAGGCGATTACTGGTGGATATTCGTCAGATATCCTGAATCTAAATTTTTCACAACCAACGGTGCGGAGAACGGAAGCTGTGTAATGCTGAAGATTTCTCTATGGAGGGGTATTGGGCAAAACCATCTGGATGACCAGTTTCATGCCGCATGCGTTTGCGTATCGGCGCAAGGTATTGAGTGATGGAGAGTGATCCTGCTTGCCCAGGCTGGCCTCAATGCGTGCCAGAACAGGCTGCGAAACTCCCATACGTGAAGCCACTTCAGCCTGGGTGAGGCCCGCCTGCGTGCGGGCATGCAAGAGTGCCCGAAGAGCCGCAAACTCATCTTCAAGTGCATCGTAGGCTATTTTGAACTCCGGGTCAATTGAGCTTTTATGAGCTGCATAAGCTTTTGGGTCAAAGGCTACGGGATTATAGGTGTTGCTGTTACTCATGGTGTAATCTCCTTCAGCCGTTTTCTGGCAAGTTTCAACTCTTTGATTGGTGTCGCCTGTCTCTTTTTTATGAATCCATGTAAAATGACAACCTTCCGGTCAATCAGACAACAGAAAAAAGCTCGTCCAATTCCCTCAGAACCTTTTGCACGAATCTCGAACAATCCATCACCGAATGGTCGGGTGTAGGGTAATCCAAGATTTGGCCCAGAGATCACGATTTGCTCTGTAATCCTGACAAAGCTCGCATTAATGCCGATTGGCCAAGCTTCAATCTCTTTCTGGACTGATTTGTTGAAAAACAGAATTTGATAGCTCATTCGTCAATATAGCTCACAAGCTATAACATTCAAGGGGCGATGAAAATAATTTCTTTTTATTGTAAAGGTCACTCGTCTCAAGATTCTCCACGTTTGGGCTTCCGATCATTGTCAGGCTCTTCTGTCAAATGTTTCTCTATTCAACAAATGCGGGATTTGGTTCCAGCGCAATCGGTAAAACGGAGTGCCCGCACTGCGGTAATAGTAACGGTTGAGTTATATTCTTGAACAAGAAATGACTTCCGAAGTTTCAACAACGAACAAGGCTGTCACAGGGTAATGTTTCAGATCCTCTCCTTACCATGGTACATGAATTTCTGAAAGAAGAAGCAAGGGTAGCAGTATGAACATTCAGCATCTTGATTCTGCGTCAAAACTTGACGCATTGCTTGCCTTAACTGCTGAGAGCGAGGTGGTAGAATTCAAGGAGCTTAATCTGGAAGAGATCGAACGTATCCGGGCTCAGGCAACTCATGAGGATTGGAGTGCAGCAATAGTGCCCGATGCCGGGTTGGATGATCTGGATGACGAGGCTCTCCGGGTCGCGCGTAACAACTTCAAGAGCAAATTCCCTGATAAAGCGGTTGACGTTGAGGCATGGGACAATGCGACTTTTTTGAACAAGGCCAAATTATCCATCAAAGGAAAGTTGACCCGTACCGCCCTGATATTGCTGGGCAACAATGAAGCTGAACATTTTTTGTTGCCTGCTGATGTCAAAATCCGCTGGATACTCAAAGATCATTTGGGTAATGACCGTGACTATGCCTTGTTCGGCTTACCGATGCTGCTTGCTGTTGACAAGGTCTATGCCAAAATCCGCAATCTGAAATACCGCTATCTCCCTGAAGGTACGCTCTTTCCTGAAGAGATTGATCAATATGAGCCTTATGCAATTCGTGAGGCTGTAAATAATTGCCTTGCCCATCAGGATTATTCCCTGGCGGGGCGTATCAATGTGATTGAAGGAGATGAGACGCTGACCTTCACCAACCTCGGGAGTTTTGCGCCTGGCGATGTACAGCGCGTGGTGATGGAAGACGCCCCGGAGGAGTATTACCGGAACCGCTTTTTAGCGACGGCTATGTTCAACCTGAAGATGGTGGAGACGGCAGGCGGCGGAATCCGGAAGTTGTTTCTGTTGCAGAGTGCCCGATTTTTTCCGTTGCCCGATTATGAGCTTTCAAGCAAGCGGGTAAAATTGAAACTCACCGGCAAGGTGCTGAACATGGACTATGCCCGTCTGCTTGCCAGCACCGGCGACTTGACTCTCAGCGAAATCATGGCGCTCGACAAGGTGCAAAAGAAGCTTCCACTCAGTAACGATGAAGAAAAACTGCTGAAAGCGAAATCCCTTATCGAAGGACGCAAGCCTAATTTTTATATCTCTCAAACGGTGGCGCAGAAGATTGGTAAAAAAGCATCATACAGTAAAAACAGGGCTTTTGATAAACAGTACTACCTTGATATGATCTGCAAAGCGATTGGCGAACATGGTTCACTGAACCGCAAGGATATTAATGATCTCTTGTGGAATAAATTGCCTGATTGGATGAGTGATAAGCAGAAGATGTATAAGATAGGTAATCTGATGGGAGAGCTTCGCAGGAATCAAGTGATTGTCAATAAAGGTAGCATGGCTACTCCTCAGTGGGTTCTCGTAAAATAGAACGGCGGAATACAAATTAAGAAAAGAAATACGTAACGGTATCTTTGTAAGTCTTATTAAATTAATGGGTTACGTTCTCGTAAAATGTTGAGTTTTATAAGCGTTTTACGAAACGATCAAATAGCTGATAGTTCTGAATGTTTAAAGTAATCGTCCGTGCAGCAGACCTGTGGATAAGCGCTTCACAAAAATTGATTCCGAAGTAAAACAAGGCCAAACACCAAGGAGTAATGCTTGGATGACTTGAGATTACGGAGCGAATTGTTGTTGAGCGCTTATTTGCCAGACATCCTGAACCAGATTAGTTCACTACAACACCTCACGGGAATCAAATACATGCCGTCACTTGAAACTTGTCACAACACCACTAAACAGGTGAAATATGTTGATTGAGGAGCTTGAAAAACGGGAAGATGGTGATTCTATGAGTCATCAAGTGGCAAAAAGCCTAAATCACTTTGCAGGGCTAATTACAAACAACGCCAAAGACCATGCAAAAAGAATCCTTAGTCAGCTTCCCGAGTTTGATCTGCATGATGACGTTCATCAATCTGCTGTCCTTACAAATATAGAACAGATAGTTGGTCAGCTTACTCTTTCAAAGCTATCGGGTTATGAGCTTTTTTTTCTATACGCTGCCAGTTATCTCCATGACGTTGGGATGGCATTACCGGACTGGGAACTCAAAGTAATCGAAGCTGTCGAAACAGAGAATAATAAAGACGATGTTTCATGGAAAATCGAATTTAGAACTAATGGTCAGGGCGCATTTGCAATATCGACTGCACGACAACTTATCAAAAAGTACTCGAATGAAATCTATCGAAACTTTGAATCTGTCAGTAAGTGGTTTTTTGCCCCCGACTCCGAAGACCGCCTGATAGAACATCTGGCCAATACGGTTGTACAATATCAAGATTTCAGGAGTGGTTTTAGCAGTAAGTTAAAATCTCTTGTTGGCAGTGAGTTGCCCAATGAGGTAAAGGCTTTGAGGATTGATTTTATTCGTCATTCACATCACTCTCGTTCTTATTCCTACGTTAAAGGGTTGGGTCGTCATATTCCAGAAGAATTCATGCAACCATGGGGCCCAGCTATTGCGCACGATCTTGCTGTCATCTGTCAAGCTCATGGGGAACCTATTGCATTCGTAGAGAAGATGAAGACTGACGCCCAGTATGTTGGCGCAGAAACTGCAAACCTACAATTTGTAGCATTACTTTTGCGAATTGCAGATATAGTTCATTTTAGTTTTGATAGAGCACCATCTGTTCTTGCATCTGAAATACAGTTTCGGTCTGAGGATAGTTTCATTCATTGGGCAATTAAACAGCAAGGGGTAAACTATGATATCTCCGAGTCTGGTGATGTCGGCAAGAAAACCGTCAGATTTAGAGCATATTGTTTGAAACCTCGCTACTACTATGCACTTCACAAATACCTTGATTGGGTAGATCAAGAATTAGTCAATTACGCTCGAGTTTCAAGACGGTGGGAATTATCTTTTGGCAAGCAGCAGTCCGAACGTTGGAGTATTCCGTTGGCGGATGAGGTTGACAGGTCGGGTGTTGGGTTTGACAAGGAAAAATTCATTCCTGTTCGCGGCCTATCTTTCACTCTAGAACAGAAGAGGATTCTTGAACTGTTAATGGGTGTCCGGTTATACAAAGACAAATACGCTTGTCTCAGGGAGTTGTATCAGAACTCACTCGATGCTTGCAAATGCATGATCGCTCTTTCAGATGGCAAAGAAAAAGGTCGCGTGGAATTCTGGTTGGAACGGAAGGATTCCGGAAAGGTTGTATACCTATGTTGCATGGATAACGGTGTTGGTATGACTAAGGATATCATCGTGAATCATCTGCTACGCATCGGGAATTCTTACTATAGCTCATCTTCCTTCGAAAGACTTCGTAATTCTCACCAACATAGTTTTACTCCAACTTCACAGTTTGGCATAGGTATTCTTTCATGCTTCATGCTTGGCGATAGCTTGGATATAGTGACAAAGCCCATGCAAGAGTTTGCGAATGACATATCTGCTATAAGATGCGTTGTTGACGGAGTACACGAGAATTTCTACTATGCTCCGCCAGATGAAGTGGATATCGAGTTGATTGGTAAGCATGGTACAATTGTGAAGGTGCGGTTGACGGAACCTGAGTCGATTACAGATTATAATGATGGTAAGATTTGGTTTCGCCATTTCGCAGATCGTACAGAGCAGATGTTCAAAAACGTCGAAAAACCACTGTTTGAGGGCTGGGACAGGCATATTCACCATGTTGTTACAAGGTTTGTTTCATTACCATTATCGGATGTTAATGTTTGTGTTAGGCTTGCAGATGCAACGAGGGTATCAATCATCAGGTGGGATCGTCCATTTCTCTGGAAGGAGCACAGAATTGATGAGTCTGACATTTTTCGTCTTGATGAATTCTGTAAAGTCCATGGTAGGGGTCATGGGATAGGCGAGTTCGATAAGGAAGACATTACAGAATCTCATAATGAAATCTATTTTTGTAAAACAGATTATGAAGGAGTTGAATTTTCATGGTTACTGGAGTTGCCCTTGAGAAATGAAGGGGCTTCAAGCATCAGCAGATATGGGACCATACCGAGTTTTGGTGCCTTTGGTCTTTCGGTGGATGGCGTGAATATTGAGCACAATTCGCTTGTGCAAAATGACCTTCTTCATTGGCTATGTTACTCCGGGCATCTAAATTTCACAGGCGAAATTCGGCCTGTTCTTACTGTTGATAGGATGTCTATTACTTCCTTGCCAGAGACAATTGACATAATTATATCACAACTAATTCGGAATGTTGCAGTCATAACAATACAAATCACAAATGAGCATATCGAGAAAAAGGGTATGTCGAGTGACGATCCTATCGTTCTTGCCATTTGGGATCATCTCCTGAATAGATTTTCTCCATGTAAAGCCGATTTTTTGACCACATTTGCTTTAGATGAACGTTATAAAAATGTCTTGTTGTCTGATTTAGCTAAATTGTTGCAAAACAAGAAATTATCTATCCGCGAATTTATTGATGCTGAAAAACTGACTTTCCAGCAGATTGCATACTCTGGATTAAGCGCTATCGCAAAGTTGCTTTTCTACGGAAAATGCGGAAACGCTACTCGATTAACATTGGTCGATGATGGTGTTTATGTGGAAGGTACGTCCCTGTCGCCTATTGTATCAAAACGTGCGGAACGGGATGATCATCATTACACTGAAATATTGTTAAAGTGCGATGATTGGTCTGGACGTTTTTCTGAATACGACCTTGTAACCGACTATTGGCCGGTTATTCCAGCCAGGCTGTTCGACTGTCTATTTTCTATAAAAAGAGGTGATCGTGTACAGAAGATTGGTGAAAGTGAGAGGGCTATAGAAATTGACAAAATGAGGAATGGGATCACTTCGTTGGGTGAGCTGGATCCCTGTATGGTTCATCCTCTTTTTGGTTTATTTCAGGAAGACGGTGGATTCATGCACAAGGTTGAAAAAGTTTGCAAGGTAGGTAAGTTTGATAGAGCATCTAACAATCATTGGTTTTTTGAACTCAATGTCATCCTTGAAAAAGATAAGAAGTGTACTCGAAACATTCTTTTCGTGTTTGTTTCGCCGAGATCACTAAGCACTGAAGAAGAAGCTCGCCTTAAAGAATTTGAGTCTTCTGCTCCGGATTATGTCAAGTGTGTTCGGCAAGGCTGGAGTCTCCTGTTTTTGGGTCAGAAACACCAACAACCTATCATCTACCCTGGCATGGTTAAGCGATCTGTAATGGTCAGACTTATTCTAGAAGCCATCTGGAATAAACTTGAAGGCGAGGAATACCGTTTTCTTGATGGTATCCCTCTCGTTGAGTTTCGAGATAAAGCGGAGCTGAAGGTATGAGCAAGTCTTGGACTCACGTCACTGTGGACAACAAATTCACCTACGACGAGGCGAGCAAAACCTGCACCTTCGTCGGCATCATGGAAGAACCGGAGAAATACGCGATTCTTGATTGCTGCACAACGCCGGAAGCGAGGGCAACTATCGAGCGACTCTATCGCAAAAGCTATGGCATACCGCTGGAACAGCCAAAAACAGCGGCTGAACGTGGCATTGACTTCTCGGTTCCCCTCCTCTCCGTGCAGCAGGGCGACCTGTTTGAACCCTTCGAGGAGAGCCATTTCCTTGAAATTCCGTGGAGACTTTCCAAATACCCTCCGACCTTTACCGAGTCAGACTATGCAGCAAAGCAGTTTGACGGCAAGGTGATTGACATTGACGTTGACGATCGCGGGAAGGTCTCAAAGTCATTCCTCAAGGAGCTGCGCCACCAGATCTCTTTTCTGGAACCTGACGATGACGAAAGTGTGGCAGCTCTGGTTCACTGGATTGACAAAAACATTCCGAACCGAGCAGATATCTTCTCGTCAGAGAGCTGCCCTTGGCTCATCGGCGTTATTCACTATCTCCTGAACGAGAGAACTATCACCCTTCAGGAGCTTTTCCACGACAAGTACACCCTGCGCCAAAGGATTGTCGCAAAAATAGATGCCCTGCGCAGAACCGAGCGGCAGAAAGCGTACCAGGCATTTCTCCTGCCGGAATGCGCAACCCCGATTGTGGTGACACCAGCCCTTTGCTTCAGGTTCAAACCCGACGAATACCCCTGCAACGCAAAATATCTAGGCAGCTTCAAGTTCAAGAAGCACTACTACAAGGAGATTGCATCCCTGAACGGCGAAGAGGAGGAGTGCGCCATTTACCTCGATCAACTCCCCGAAGTTGAATTCTAGGTGCGCAACATCGAACGCCGCGAATTTCACTCCTTCTGGCTCCAAACCTCCACCGACAAATTCTATCCCGACTTTGTCTGCAAACTCAAGGACGGGCGCTTTCTGGTTGTCGAGTACAAAGCGGAGACATCATGGAGCAATGAAGATTCACGGGAGAAACGTGCTTTGGGGGAGTTGTGGGAGAAGCGGAGTAACGGCACGTGTTTGTTTGTGATGCCCAAGGGGAGGGAGTTGGCGGGGATTGGGGGGAAGGTGATACAGGGTAAATCAATCTTGAATAAACTAACTGCATTGTGATAACTATAAAAATAGATTTATATTTCCGACGTGTTAAATTCTTTGCAGCATGAATTTCCGATGCTTGTAGCGAGAGTAGTCTTCGTGTCTAATAACCTGTATTATTCACCAAGGCAATAAAAACTGGACTGAAAAACATTGCAAGTAATTATAATATTGTTAGTTAATATGAATTAATAATCAGGGCTCTTCGAAAAATTTAATGGTTTGATGCAAAATCAGAAATGCGCAGTGTACTCAATAATCAGAAAAAAATTATTTATACATGAGAACACTTTACAAAAAACGTAACGAAAAGAAAAGACAGTATTTAATAACAACAAAAATATCACGGATTCAGTGTTCGTGAATAATGTAGGTTATCAGCGGAAATAGTTAAAAATAAAATATAATGATTGTGATCATAGTCTTAGTCATCATTTTGATAACAGGTTTGATTGTTATTGTTTTAAAGAAACGGATGAATAACATTCAGTCTTCAATTAGGCCAGATATAGCTGATAATGATAAACTTGCCTTGGGTTATGATGAATTAAAAATAATCACTGACCTAATTCGTAAATTGTTAGACATTAAGGATCATCAAAAACAAGTTGATTTTATTAAAAAAAACAGACAGGTATTGTTTTCAGATCAAGCAATGAAAACCATAAATCACTTAGTAAAGCAAAGCGGACAAAATAAAGAATTGTCATTATACCTGTTATCAATAAAGCAATTAATACTTGACTGCATGAAAGAAATGATTATTGCAAATATTTGAAACACTAAGTGTTCTATAAAAAGTCATTCTGTAATCATTTCAGATGCAAGCAAGTATTTGTCTCACATCTCCTCATTATTTTTCTTTATTTCCATTAATTTACACCTCATCTTATTAGAGTATTCAAAACTTTTCAATGCGTTTTGATCAACATCGCAAAGAATATAGTCGGACTAGCTGTGATGATGTTTACTCCAAAATATAGCCATATTCGTATTGTAAAAAAAAGATAGTTGAAAGAAGTGTAGATGTTAATTTCAAGTAACAATACAGGTATTACTGTGTCTTTTGTTGACTTTAATAACGGTCATCAAAATCAAGGAACTATTTATCCAGTCTGTTCAACGTAGGGTATAAGCCACGGCACCCGGTTAACAACTGTTGACTTTTGATAAAAAATAGAGTTCAATTGCAGGTTTTGAAAAGTTTGCTTTAGCAAAAAAAGCGTTTAAATGTGTTAATTTCTCAATTTTACCGCATGAAAATATTTTTGACTCAATAACTAATATGGAGTAGAATGATGAATATGTTAAATTACATCAGTGATCATTCCCGATATTTTTCTCTTTTCTTTTTTATCTCCCTACTGTATTCGTCAACACCTGCATAGCTGTATTGATGTCAAGATCAAACAAAGATGCTTTAGCCAAGCAAAAGATACAAGTAGCTCATTTTGTAAGGTTTTCTCTTTTTGGAATCACATCTTGGAGTATTTTGACATTTATTGCGATTCTATTCTTTGCCCAAGGAATAGGATGGATAGAGAAATGTTTTATGGTTTTGTTGCTATTTAATTACACTAAAGCCGATTGGCATTGCATCAATGTGGCGGATAGGATAATTTCTGATGGACGAGTGACGACTCTTGTTAAAGAAAATGATGTTAAGACTCTTGAAAGTCTTCTAACTTCAGAGAAGATAGATTTTAACACACCAACTTCTGATGGAAAATACCCTTTGCAAATAGCCGTTTTTCGGAAAGAATATGAGAAAGTTAAATTTATGCTTGAGCATGGAGCGTTTGTGGACAAAATACATGATTCAGCAGGAATTACGGCTCTTACAGTGGCAGCTCAGGCAGGAGATGATAGAATGGTGGCACTTCTTCTTGCACATCATGCCAATCCAAACATAAGGGGAGACAAGAATGCACCGCAGCCACTGGAGGTGGCTGCGGTCGAGGGGCATGACAAAGTCGTCAAGCTTCTCTTAGAATACGGCGCAAAAGTGGATGTAAAGGGTATCTGTAACCAAGCAAAGGCATTGGGTTTAGCTGCTGGTAAAGCGCACTTCTCGATCGTGAAGCAACTGTTAGTGGCGGGGGCGGATCCAAATATAAAAGATGAAAATGGTTGTACACCACTTCATCATGCGGCTATGTATTCAGTTTCAAATCCTGAAATTAGTGAAAGCAATTTTCGGAAGGAGGTGATTGCTGAGAAACCCATAGCTAACGAAGCACAAATATCAGTGGTGAGACTGCTTTTGGACTATGGTGCCGATCCTGATATCAAAAATGAAAATGGTTTTACACCTCTTCTTCATGCTGTTAATTTCAGAAATATTATAGATGCCGAGATGTTGTTCAGAGCAGGGGCTAATCCGTTGCTTCAATTGCATTCAGAGAACAACCAAGGGAAAAGTGGATTAAGTTCTATTTATATGGCTTGGCATAATAAGGATTATGATCTTGCGCACATTTTGTCATCCTCAATATTTAAAAGAAGCGCAGACCAGAATTCTCTTTTCATCAGTTATCGCACATCAGATGTTCAATTTGTGCGTTTCATAGCTGAACAATTGATGGCTGAAGGGGTGCCTGTGTGGTTTGACGAATATGAGATCCTGACTGACAAGAAGGAAGGAGTAATCAGTAAAGAAGGGGAGTTTGAGAGGATAATCAAGTATGCTGTCGAATGTTCAACAAGAGCCATTTGTTTTACAAATCAAAACTATGCGAATTCTAAATATTGCAAGGATGAGGCTATAGCTTTAACATCAAGACTGACAAGGGATAAGGTGCTCAATGTGACATGTCCCGAACATAGTGAGCTTTATAAAGATGTTCCAGAGTTGAATGGGAATCCAGTAGTTCACCTGCAATCAGAATTGTCATGCATAAAGTCAGAAGATCTTGACCGGTTGTGGTCTTCAGTAGTTGATGTTTTAGGTATAGACCCTCAATCTCTACGTAAAGACGAATTACCGATTGGGTTTGAGATGATAGAATGCAACCGGGTCTTCGATATTCATTGGATCTCGGGGGTTGGCAAAGAAGGAAAACCAAGCAGCCTTCAAGTTCATTGTTTTCAAAATTCAGATCTATTCTTGCCATTGCAGACCAGGACGCTGATTACGGGATGGATGTTGATGGTGGGTCATTTACAAAAAGTGTTGGTGATAAAGAGCTTGGTTTACTTGTAAGAGTTGGGCTGTTTGCATGAGAAAATCGACAGCAATTTGATGAATTCACTTCTCGTGCAATGTATATCGTTGCTATTGGCAAGTTGTTTGAACAGTACCTAAATCAAAGTGACCAAATACCGGGATCGAGCAAGCTTGTCGGATTGCATTTTTTGGAGGTCGAGGGTAAGGGACACGGAGCCCTTACACACTATGATATAAGCCATGACGCTTGGTTTAGGCACTATGTTATCGTTCTTGACAATCCTGTTAAAGAACAAATAAAAAAGAGGATTGATGCTCGTTGGCTTCGTCAAAATCCTGAAGCTGGGAGTGAGATCGAATTTTCCCTTCAGTTTTCTCTGAGTCACTCTACATTTGAGGAATTCTGTAGAGTTGCATATTTGATGGATCGAGTAGCCGCATCTCTAACTATTTGTTAAGCGTGTTTCAGGATAAAACTGCTTTATGAGTGCCTGATAATGTCAAAAGACTTCTATCAATAGAATAATTTGTAGATACATCATGCAAGAAACGAGTTCATATCGCTGGAAAACTGTTCAAGTCTTTATCTCTTCTACATTCACAGACATGCACGCTGAACGAGATTATCTTGTCAAATGGGTTTTCCCTCGGCTCAGGGAGTGGTGTGAGCAGTGGAAACTGCATATTGTTGATGTTGATCTGCGTTGGGGCATCACTGCTGCTGAAGCAAAATCTGAAAAAAAAATTATTAATATTTGTCTCAAATTAATAGACAAGAGTCAGATATTCATTTGCATGCTTGGTAATCGTTATGGTACAGAACAGAAAGTCGAAGACATATCTGATGAAACCATGAAAACCTATGACCGCCTAAAAGATATAGCTGGTTATTCAACAACCCACATAGAAATACATCATGCAACAATTGAATCACTAAAATCAGATTGTAAACATGAGCCTTTTCGGGAATCATTTTTCTTTTTCCGAGATGAAAATAGTTTGACAAAAAAAGAAGGATACAAAAATGTATTTGTTGAAATTAAGGACTATCATAATAAAAGATTATCAGAATTAAAAGAGCAGATCAAAAGAAAATATATATCTGAAAATATTAATAATAATCGTGTGTTTGACTACAACCCAAAGTTTGATGAAACACTTAGCAATCCCGAAGATAAAGAACTGAAAGGGCGATTTACCAGAGAAAGCCTTTCAGAATTTGGCGATAAGGTATACGAGCAAATATGCAAAGCCATTAATAATCAATTTCATGATCACATAAATTCAATCAAAGCAAAATCGGAAAAAGAATTGACTGATAATGAGCTTGATTATCATGAGCTGTTTGTCGAAAATCGAATTAAGCTTTTTACTGGCCGAGATGAACCCTTGAATCAACTTACAAAATATGTTGAAGGTGATGATTCTCAAATTCAATATGTTTATGGTGATTCTGGAAGCGGAAAATCAGCCTTGTTGTCAAAGTTTTATCGAAACTATAAATATGATAATGTCGACAAAGAAATTAACACGGATATATTTTTTATAACTCACTTTATCGGAGCAAGCCCGGGCTCAAGTGCATTGTACTCATTCCTTTCGAGAATGTGCAATATATTGAAAGAAAAATATAATATCTCTGATCAGATACCAATTGATACTGTTAAGCTGCCGTAAACATTTAATAAATTTTTGAAACAAGTTAAAGGAAAAACAATTATTCTTATTGATGGCTTGAATCAGCTTGATAAGTCTGACAGCGCGCATGATCTTTATTGGTTACCAAACCAACTTCCTCATAATGTAAAAATTATTGTTAGCACGCTTAAGGGAAGTACAGAGAATGATGAAGAAAGAATAATATTAAATTCATTAAAGTCCAAAACTTCATTGAAGTCAATTGAGATTAAGCCATTGACTCAGGATGAACGTAAAGAAATTATTTGCAAAATACCAACAGTATTTTGCAAGACACTTGATCCCGAATACATAGAAGAACTTATTAAAATAGATGAAACAGGAAATCCGCTCTATTTAAAAGTAGCGCTTGATGAAATGCGTATTTTTGGAGGGTATGGTGAAAAATTGAAAAATTTGATAAACAGCTTTCCTTCTAAAATTAGCAAAATGTTTGTTTCCGTTTTAAGTCGTTTGGAAAATGATTTAACTGACAAGTCAAAGGTTCTCGAAGATTTGTTCTGCTTACTCAAATGCTCAAGGAATGGTTTATCTTCTAATGAGCTTCAATCAATCATGAGAGATGACAAGGAACATCTATTTGAAGGAATATTAAGGCAACTGAGAGATTATATGCAATACAGAGGCGAATTGATATATTTCTTTCATGATCAAATCAGGTTAGGTGTTGAGGAAAAATATGATAAAACTCTTAAGACTGCATCAGCTCAGTTACATTCAAGAATTGCAAAAGAACTTTCTCTGGTAAGAAATGATAGCGCTCATGCAATCAGGGAGTTACCATATCACTTGATAGAAGGGGAGCTATTATCTGATTTAGAAAGCATTCTAAGTGATTCTCAATACTTGACTCGAGTAGCAAAACAAAAATTTGTCTCATCATTTAATTATGATATCCAGGATGGGCTCTCTAAGCTTAGTAATAAAATTAAAGGAACTTTATCTGAATTAATTATTAATGCATGGGGAAACGAGCAAAATAATATCATTGCCAATCCTGAAATAACCGTTCAAACTCTATATAATAGTATTCAGCACATGGGATGTTCAGATTTAGATATTAAAAAAACCTTGCTTGACAGGTTAATGAGATCATCAAATAAAGGGGAAGACGATAAATTTACGCATTGGTTGTTATTGTCAGAAAAAGCGGATTCATCTTCACTTCCAGATAATGGATTAATATTCAGTAATACAAATCAAAAGATTAAATTTCTGAATTTTTGTTATGGTGGGATTGTCATTCTTGACACGAATGAACAACTGATAGAAATCAGAGATAGTAATAATAGAGTAAATGTAAAAAAAATTAAAATACAAAATCAATTTCTTAACATCAATCAATGCCTGATTTCTCCAGACAGAAATCATATCCTTGTATATACTGAGTCAGGTAATGATAGCGATTATCTGATAGTCAGCGTAATTGATAGCCATGGAAATATTGTTTCACAGTGTGAGGTTTTAGATGAATACAGATATTCAATTCTGTTTATGAATAGTAATAATGTCCTTTTGGCAAATTATCATACTTTATCAATGTGGGATTTTACTTCTAATAGTAGACGTATATTATTAGAAATCGAAAAAGGTTATATAATATCTAAAGCTGATATAAATCTTAAAGAAAATATTATTGCTTTGTATTTTGAAGCTTCTGAAAGTCAGTTAGTCAATAAATTGAATTTATACAACCTGTACAATAATTCTTTAGTATTGATTCGTGAAATTCAAACAATGGATTCAATTTATGAATATCATTTTTGTGGAAATGGTAGTCGTATAGCATATCGAGAGGGGCCCGAAATAATCAATATATATGATTTTACTTTAAATAAAATTTCATTTAAAAAAGCTATTACTGAATGTTGTTTCATGCTTGACAATTCAGGCGACAAGCTGTATTTTTCTGATTACAGTTCTTTAAATTGCGTAATGAATGATGGTTCTATTCGGCGTGTGTTTGATGGTGTGATAAATCAGCTCATCATTTTTAATACGACATTATACTTTGAGCTAAATAATGGGGAAATTCGCTTTAAACAGGAATTTGACGATTTTAATCCAAAAATAGCTGTCGATGTAGCAAAAAAAAATCTGCATATATCAAATTCTGCTATCATCATGAACCCAAAACCGCATCTTCTTATATCCTCCGTCGCAAAGTTGTTTTTATGCGATATCGATGAAGCCGCAAAATTGATCTATGATAACCGATCATATATTAATACAGTTTCAGTAAATAATTCTGGAGATAAAGTATTTATAAAAGATGATTCTGGATATTCAAATATTATTTCACTTCATAATTATCAAAATAAGCCTTTAAACTCAAATCAGATGAAGAAAAAAGTTATATATCACAATAATTTTATTTTTGGTATTACTGATAATGAACAACAAATTGAGATATATAGCATTCCAAATCAGACCTCAACTAAGATACCTTTATTTCCTAACCATTATGATCAGAATGATAAGTGTGATGTCGATAATCAAATAAAAGCGCTACAATATTTTCAGGATAGTAATATGATTCTTTATGCGACCATAATTAAATCTTCTGAATTTTATCTCTCGTTGCATATAATTGATGTTGTTAATTTTAGGCAAACGGATTTTCAACATTGTTTTAAGATTTCAATGGATACTGAAGACGTTGAGATTTGTTACCCATACATGGTTACGAGTACAAAGAATGAGTCGATAATATACCATATTAATAATATACGATACCCGGAGCCGCAAATATACTCTAAAATATTGCATAATTTTGAACCATCAGAACTCTTTATTAAATCTTGGGATCACAAGTATTATATTATTTTTAAAAATAACGATTTAATGATTTACTCTATTACAGATAATAAATTTGCAGCCTTTCTTGCTGGAGTCCGTGGTTTTTCTCAACAATACCCTTTGGATTATTTTAAACTATTAACTGTTTCACAAAATAACGAACATAATATTTACCAATTTATAAAAAGAAAGGAGCCATAAATGTATAAAGAAAGAGAGCGAATGATCAATAAGGCTCGTGGTTATATAAAATTAGGATTATACAATGAAGCACTTTCTTTTGCTAATGAAATAACAAAGCGCTGGCCAGAACATCCAAGCGGCTGGTCATACCTTGGAGAAATATATGGTTATTATTTCGGTCTTGGTGAAGAAGCTGCTGAAGCTATCATTAAAGGCTTGCAATGTGACACCGTTAAAGACACTGTTTATTGGAAGCCGCTTTGTGAAAACGCTATACATTTCGCAAGATCAACTCATGATCTCGATGAAAGTATTAAAAGAATATTACAATTTCACCCAAAATCTCCATTTGTAGGTTTAATAAATGATATCCTTAAATCATGCAACTCAAATTTATCAAAACAAGTTTTATTTAATTTTCATGAGACCAATGCAATAAATGCTTATAAAAATAACCAACATGGATTTAGAGCTTCACAGCTAAGCATGGCAAATTTAGTAATTGTAAAAACAGACAACATTAAGAAATATAATTTTCTCACATTTTATCAAGATGCATTAAAAGATGTAGATTCATTCCTGCATCAAAAACGCAAATACTTTGGCTTGGAATATTCGCCTGAAGATAAGCTTTCATTGATAGAACGAGCTAAAGTATTAAGGTTAATAACTGATAAGTATGCTGTTAATGACGTAAAAATGCATAACCGCCTTGCAGGGACATATTTGCATCTTAGAGAATATGAAAAATGTATTTCTGCTGCGGATAAAGCAATAGATATCAATAAATATGATAAACCGTTATCAAAGAAGGGTGATGCATATCGTGAACTTGCATTGAAATATGCTTGTTCAGAAACAATCGGGAAAGCAAAAGAATATATAACAAAGTCTTGTGATGCATATCAAGAAGCACTAAGTTACTCAAGTGACGATCCGGGTGTAAAAAAAGTTATTGAAGGAAAACTAATCCTTTCCGATTTTTTTAAGAAAATTATTAGTCGCGATGAATTCATAACATTTCCTGTTGATAAAGATATATCTGATGGAATTGAAAAATTTTATAATGAGCAGAAGGCTATTATTTATCGTGAATTTCAGAATAAATTACCAGCAGGTTTAACTGCTGAAATCGCATTAAGCAGAGCCCTTAAAAGATTTAATTTTGAAAATTTGGAGGATGTAAAAAAATGTACTATTGAATTGCTTGAAGATATGTACGCCCCGTTTATTTATAAATTTGTAGAACTATTAAAAGGACAGAAAAGAGTTTACGAAGACTTCACGAAAGAATTAGCAAAAATAGCTTCTCAGCCTTTAAATTATGGTGTAATGTCAATAGAAGCTCAAATGGTACTTGCCTTTTTGGTTTTAAATGCAAAAAGAGATGATCAAGAATTGTATAAGAGTTATAGCTCATGTGTGCAAAATCTAAAGCATGTCGTAGATAATCCTTCAGATTTACTCTCAGATTGTATGCTAAAAACTTTTGGTATACAACTTGGCTTTTCGTTATCTAACTTTGTTCTTCAAAATACTATTGAAAAGAAAGAGCCAGACAATAAGATTATTTGGTGGGATACTGATATTAAATTACCAGATAAATCAAACGGATGCTTTAAATTATTAAGTGTTATAATTGCGTTAATTGCTTTATTGATATACATTATTTATTTCAGGTGAATATAGTGTGCTTTGAAAATTACGAATTATGATTTTATAACATATTTACAATTCTGCTGGTTGTTAATAATGCTTTCTTGGTGTTTTACATATTGTTTTTGTTATTCGTTGCTCATATCTTTTAATTATCACAAAGTAAATCATGAATATCTATATTGATAGCTATGACATCTAAAGAATTTATTCAAATGTTTTGTGGTGATGCGTCTGTTGACAAAAAGTTTTGCTTTATTCTTGGTTCAGGTGCTTCAAAATCATCCGGTATTAACACTGGTGCCGAATTAGCTGAAAAATGGTTAGCTGAAATTCCTACTTTTGTTGATAAGCCCGTTTTTGAATTATGGTGCGAAGAAGAAAAAATTGATAAAAATGATCCCGGCCCTCACTACTCAAAGATTTTTGAAAAACGTTATAATGATAGAAAAGATGGTGATGCTTTTCTTGATGGTGTAATGCAAAAAGCTTGGCCAAGTTATGGTTACTTTGTATTGGCAAAAATATTATCAGAAATGCGTCATAACATAGTTATTACTCCAAACTTTGATAGTCTCTGTGAGGATGCACTTTTCTTCTATACACAAAAAAAGCCGCTTGTTATTGGTCATCAATCTCTTGGCAATTATATTAATGTCTCACCTTCAAGACCAACTATAATTAAAGTTCATAATGACGTATTGCTCTCCCCTAAAAATTCTAGTATAGATCTTCAACGAATTTCTCAAGAATACGAGATGAAATTAAAGGATATTTTTAAATTGTATATTCCTGTTGTAATCGGTTATGGTGGTAATGATGAAAGTCTTATGAGTTTTCTTGAAAATATATCTCATATAGAAAGTCAGATGTATTGGTGTTATTTAGATTCTGACAAAGTAGGTGTACGTGTAAATAACCTTATATGTAAAAATAAACAAATAGAGACGGTACATATTCAAGGATTTGACCAATTAATGATCCAGATTGCTAATCGTTTCCAACACAATCGAATTGATAATGATCTTTTCAGGATTGCTCAAAAATGGGTAAAACTATCTCGTGATCAGATTATTAAAATAGTTCAAGATAAACCCGATGATATTAACACAAAAAAGGCACTTTTTGGAATTAATAAAAGAGGTGATGAGGATTTGTTTTATTATCTGTTAAATGGTAGTGTTGTAACAGATATTCAAGAAAAAGATAATATCTATAGAGAAGGAATAAAAAAATATCCTAAATCTTCGGAAATCTATGTGTCCTATGCAATTTTCTTGCAGCAAGTTAACGATTCAAAAAATGCCGAAAAGAACTTTAAAATATCCTTAAGACTTGATTCTGAAAATCCAAATAATTTAGGGCATTATGCGATTTATCTTCATAAAGTAAAGAATGACTATAAAAAAGCTGAAGAGCTCTATGAAAAATCCTTGAGGCACGATTCTCAAAATTCAAATATTTTAGGACATTATGCGATTTTCCTTCATAAAGTAAAGAATGACTATAAAAAAGCGGAAGAATACTATGAAAAATCCTTGAGACTTGATTCTCAAAATTTAAAGATTGAGCAGCATTATTCTCTTTTACTTAATAATAATTCTAATTATTGTTCGGAGGATATAATGAATACTACTATCGTGAACCAAATGAATGCTGAACCTGATTACCAAACATTACTTAGTCCTAATACTCAAGAGGAAAAATCCATAGATAACAGATTCTTAAATATATAGTGATGAAGTAGTGTTGATTGATTGTACTGTTTTGATGCGTGGCTTTGTGTTGTTTTAACTGGCACGGTTGTTTTATTTTAATTTATCTGCCTTGCAATCTCCATGCGGGTCACGTATACTGACCACCTTATGCAAGCGTGTCCGGCTCTTTTCACTGGATGCTGTCTCAAAGAATAGCTCTAAGGCTTCACAAAGATTTTTGCGGGCATCTTCAATGCTCTCTCCTTGGCTTGCAATATAAATTCGGAGCAAAGTTGCACATAGCACACACATCTTCATGTGTGATAATGACTGTCAGTCGCTTTCGCATGGATTTATTCGCTGGATCTAAAAGTTCTTGAGCTTTTTTTCACAAACAGTACAGCTTAACTCTTTCCATGAATTTGTACTTAACATGGTAATAAAAATAATGAACAGTAAAGCCGATGGTTGAGTCTGTGGTGGCATCAAGACGAAAACAAGAATTTCTGCCTACTGAGGCTCGGGAGCCCTCTCGTAACGTTGCGTAAAGAAGTGAGTAAATCACTATACTGCAAGTGACTGGTCGAAAATATGCCTCTGAAGAACAACTTTTGAACAGGTACTCAAGGATAATGGGCAGTGAGCAGTTCATTTTTCCGAAGCAAAGGACGCTTGTTCAGACCTTATTGCAACAAACTACTTCTGATGACGACTTGATTCTTGATTCATTTGGCGGTACCGGAACAACGGCACATGCAGTACTGGCGCAAAACGCCGCAGATGGCGGAAATAGAAGATTTATTCTCATAGAAATAGATGAAAATATCTGCAAACCGTAACCAGTGAACGGCTGAAAAGGGTCATGAGCGGATACAGCTATATCAATAATACGGGTAAAACGATTGACGTTGAAGGGATTCACGGCGGTTTTCGCTTCTGCGAACTCGGTGAACCGCTCTTCGACGCGGATGGCTCCATCAACAAGGCGGTCACCTTCAAAGAGCTGGCGCACCACATCTTTTTCATTGCGACGGGGGAGCCTTTGCCACCAGCCACCGATTTCTCAACCCCGTTTCTTGGCACCTCGAACAACATCGCCGTCTATCTCCTCTACAACGGAATTCTCGGCGATAACGAGGAGGAGGGCGGCAATGTCCTCACCCGTGCTGTGTTGAGCCGGTTGCCGAAACATGAGGGCACAAAAATTGTCTATGGCAATGGTTGCCTGCTTGGCTCATCGCATCTCAACCGGGAGAACATCATTTTCCGCCAAATCCCCTACGAAGTGAGGTGCTCATGATAACTCTCAAGGATTACCAGCGGCGCTCATTATCGGCCCTCTCCGACTATTTTACAGCTTTTCAGCAGGATGAGAGTGCCGAGAGGGCTTATGCCACCGTCACCCGGCAATCGTTTGGCGCGGCGTTATCATATCGGGAGGTGAAGGAGCTTCCGGGGCTGCCTTATATCTGTCTCAGAATGCCCACCGGCGGAGGCAAGACCATTGTTGCAAGCCATGCCATCGGTATTGCCGCCAAAGAGTTGATGCATACTGAAACTCCGGTTGTTCTCTGGCTTGTTCCCTCCAACACCATCAAGGAGCAGACCTGTAACGCCCTGAAAGATCATAACCACCCTTACCGGCAGGCGGTTGAGGAGTTGATGCCATCGGTGGCGGTGCTCACCATGCCGGAGGCGCTCTACGTCACCCGCCCGACGCTTGCCAACAATGCCACCATTATTGTCTCCACCATTCAGGCCTTCAGGGTGGATGAAACGGAAGGGCGAAAGGTCTATGAGCAATCCGGCGTTCTTATGGAGCACTTCACTGATCTTGACACTGCTCTCGCCCAAACCCTTGAAGCCTTCGACAACGGCGTGCCGATTCAGTCGCTGGCCAATCTGTTGAAAATGCACCGTCCGATTGTGATTGTTGACGAAGCGCACAACTCCCGGACGCAGCTCTCCTTTGAAACGCTCGCACGCTTCAACCCCTCCTGCATCATTGAGTTCACGGCAACACCGGCCACCGAGCACAATCCAAGCAACATCCTCTACTCCGTTTCGGCGGCAGAGCTGAAGGTGGCCCAGATGATAAAAATGCCCATCCGCCTCGAAACAAGGCCAAACTGGAAGGAGCTGATGACGGATGCCATCGCTTGCCGCAAACATCTTGAACAGCTTGCCCTTGAAGAGCAGCAGGCGACAGGCGAGTACATCAGGCCGATCATGCTCATTCAGGCACAGGCTAAAAGCCAGACGCATGAGACGCTCACCGTTGAGGTTGTTGAGCAGTGCCTGATTGATGATTTCAACATTGCGGTGGAGCAGATTCGTCGAGCCACCGGAACCGATAAGGGACTGGAGAATCTTGACCTTGCGGCATCGAGTTGCAAGGTTCGCTTTATCATTACTGTGCAGGCGTTGCGGGAGGGGTGGGACTGCCCCTTTGCCTACGTCCTCTGCTCTGTTGCTGAAATGCGCTCCTCCACAGCGGTCGAACAGATTCTCGGTCGGATCATGCGGCTGCACCTTGCAAAGCGGAAGCAGCACATAGAGTTGAACATGGCCTACGCCTTTTCAGCATCGAAAAATTTTGTTGAGGCGGCCAACGCCCTTGAAGATGCCTTGATTCAAAACGGCTTTAACCGCCAGGAGGCTAAAGAGCTGATAACCCGTATGCCAGCCGGTGAACAGGGCAAGCTTGACCTCTTCTTCAAGGTGTCGGAACCTCTCGCAGAAGTGCCACTCCTTGCAGGTCTGCCCGAAACCGTTGCCAATAAATTCACCTACGACGAGGCGAGCAAAACCTGCACCTTCGTCGGCATCATGGAAGAGCCGGAGAAGTACGCGATTCTTGATTGCTGTAAAACGCCGGAAGCGAGGGCAACGATCGAGCGGCTCTATCGCAAAAGCTGTGGCATACCGCCGGAACATCCAAAAACAGCGGCAGAACGCGGCATTGACTTCTCGGTTCCTCTCCTCTCCGTGCAGCAGGGTGACCTGTTTGAGCCCTTTGAGGAGAGCCATTTCCTTGAAATTCCGTGGAGACTTTCCAAATACCCTCCGATTTTTACCGAGTCAGACTATGCAGCAAAGCAGTTTGACGGCAAGGTGATTGATATAGACGTTGACGATCGCGGCAAGGTCTCAAAGTCATTCCTCAAGGATTTGCGCCACCAGATCTCGTTTCTGGAGCCGGATGACGAAGAGAGTGTAGCAACGCTGGTTCACTGGATTGACAAAAACATCCCGAACCGCGCTGATATCTTCCCGTCAGAGAGCGGCCCATGGCTGATCGGCGTTATTCACCATCTCCTGAACGAGAGAAATATCTCCCTTCAGGAGCTGTTTCACGACAAGTACACCCTGCGCCAAAGGATTGTTGCAAAAATAGATGCCCTGCGCAGAGCCGAACGGCAGAAAGCATACCAGACGTTTCTCCTGCCGGAATGCGCAACCCCGATTGTGGTGACTCCAGCACTCTGCTTCAGGTTCAAACCCGACGAATACCCCTGCAACGCAAAATACCAGGGCAGCTACAAGTTTCAGAAGCACTACTACAAGGAGATTGCCTCCCTCAACGGCGAAGAGGAAGAGTGCGCCATCTACATCGACCAACTCCCTGAAGTTGAATTCTGGGTACGCAACATCGAACGGCGCGAGCTCCACTCCTTCTGGCTCCAAACCTCCACAGACAAATTCTACCCCGACTTTGTCTGCAAACTCAAGGACGGGCGTTTTCTCGTTGTCGAGTACAAAGCGGAGACATCGTGGAGCAATGCCGATTCAACAGAGAAACGCGCATTGGGTGAGTTGTGGGAGAAACGGAGCAACGGGGCGTGTTTGTTTGTGATGCCGAAGGGGAGGGACATGGCTTGGATTGGGGGGAGGGTGGGTGCGTAGAAATGAAAAAAAGCTTGTTTTTTTTAAGACTCGAACTCACTTCGTGGTAACCCGGATTGGCGTATGATGGATTGAAGGGTTCCTGCACGTAGTTCGGTATGGTTTGGAACCGGTATGGTAATTGTTGTATCAGGCAGCCTTTTTTGCATAACAATGTGACTGCCTCGCTGACGCACTTCAGCAAAGCCATATTTTACCAGAATCGCGCAGACCTGTTTTCCCGAAAGGATGAGAAGCTTACCCAACAGCAACCTCCATCTGGGTCACGTAAACTTCCTTGTGCTGGCGCGACAGGATCTCTTCGCTGGATGCGGTTTCAAAGAATAACTCCAAGGCTTCACGAAGATTATCGCGGGCTTCTTCAATGCTCTCTCCCTGACTTGCAATATCAAATTCGGGGCAAAGGGAAGCATACCCATCCTTTTCATGTGTGATAATGACTGTCAGTTGCTTTTGCATGGATTTATCCGCTTTGTCTGAAAATTTTTGAGTTTCATTTTCACAGGTGAAGAAATTCAAGTCACCTTATGACGTTGTACAAACAAGGTAATAAAAATAATGAACAGCAAAGCTGATGATTGAGTCTTAGCCGCTCCTTGACCAAGAGTGTTATTTCATCTTTGTAATCGGGCACAAGAAAGCGGTGTGATCGAAATCGAAACACGCCGCCAGAGTATTCTCATCCGTCAGGTTTGGCGGGTGCATTTTCAGTTTCTTCATCTTTATTATTGTCAAGCTTTTTAAGCATCTCAAGTGCTCCGGTTTCAAATCGTGAAAAGGCGAACCACTTTTTTGCCAAGTCTTTAAGAGATGCTCCAATATGGTAAATCTCGGCTCCGTCAATAATCAAAAAACGGTCATGAGCCTCTTTGAAAGATTTGATGACGACAGTCGGGTATTGCTGGTTATGCTTTTCTATGTCCAGTGCAAGCTGTTTTGAAATAGCTTTTGTGTAAATCGTGCAGGAGACAGCGGAAGATCGTTTGCTTAAAACACCTGTTCAAATTTTTTTTCTGTTTCGGATTCAAAAACAAGCTGACGCTGTTCAACAGAATCAAGCCGGGCAAACACTTGCGCGTTGTTCTGGATGAAACGCCGCATTTCAACGAAGGCGTTGATGATTTTGATACTGACTTTAACAGCCGTGTCACTGTGGAGCACGGCTGACAGCATTGCGACTCCCTGTTCGGTAAAGGCAATGGGAAGGTATCTTCTGCCACCATGCCTGCTTGAGGTCACAGCTTGTGACCTCAAGTGTAATTGCTCCCATTTTGCGGCCAACTCCTGATCTTCACTCTGGGTAAGCTGAAATCTAAACTCTTGTGGAAAGCGTTCCATGTTGCGCTTGACCGCCTGGTTGAGCACTTTGGTTTCTACCCCGTAGATAACGGCCAGATCCCTGTCGAGCATTACCTGAACTCCTCGCATGGTTACAATCATGCTCTGGATGTTGAGATATGCTAAATCGGTCATTGTTTTTATGCGCAAGTTATATTGGTGTGTGTAGCCTTAGATTAGTGCGTTGTCCTCGTTTTTTTCTGAGCTGGGGCTCGGCGTTCCCGAGGTGCGGCAACACTGATGGTTACCAAGGCTGCAAGTTCAGTCTGTTTCAGGTTCAGTCCGGGATACGCAAGGCGCGGAATTCCATCTGCGTGGGTGGCGGGGGACTCTCTGTGAAGCGCAGTATCAATCAAGAAATATTCTTTACATTGAGTCATGTGTCGCAATGTTCACCGTTTGGTTGGAAATGGTCGATAGACTGGCCATCTCCACTTTCGTGATTGAGCTGAAGCAATGGCTCATGCATACGGAGAGTTTGACGCCAGTAAGCTATTCATCAACATCAGCAAGAGAACAACAGGATGATTACGTCATTTGATATTAAAAACTTCGGACCGTTATCGTCTCTACGGGGAGAGGGTTTGGGGAAGCTCAACCTGGTGCTTGGCGCCAATAGCTGCGGAAAGACCTTTCTTCTCAAGGCGCTGTATGCAACGATGCGTGCACAGGAAGAGAGCGGAAGGGGAGAAGATCCCCGTGACTTTTCCGAGGTGCTGGGTGACAAGCTGTACTGGACATTTCAGGCTGATAAGTTAGGTGATTTGGTGCAAAAAGGTGTCGGTAATCGTCTTGCTGTTTCCGTTACTATGCAGAATAACTGTAATCTGGCTTACGAGTTTGGCCCTGATGCCAGTCGCAAGGTAGTGCCGTTACACAACAATTTGGCGCCAAGAGAGGCCAATTCTATTTTTTTACCGCCTAAAGAGGTGTTGACACTTGCCAGGGTCATTTTGAAGTCAGGTCTGCAAGACAAGGCATTTGGTTTTGATGCAACCTATGTCGATTTGGTGCTTGCTCTTCAAAATCCGACGCAGCGAGAGCGAACTTTCAACGGCTTTACTCGTTCACGCCAGCAGTTGGAGCGGATGTTTCAGGGGAAGATTGAATATTTGCCGGATGTTGAGCGATGGGTTTACAAAAAGGGAAACAGTCGGTTTTCGTTGAATACGACGGCGGAAGGGATAAAAAAAATCGCCATTCTTGATACGCTCCTCGGTAATCGTTTTTTGACCCCGGATTCTGTAGTGTTTATTGATGAGCCTGAGTCAGCATTGCATCCCACAGCGATTAGTCAGTTGCTTGACATTGTCTATCAACTCTCTGATACGGGAATTCAGTTTTTTATTGCATCACACTCCTATTTTGTGGTTAAAAAGCTCTATTTGATAGCCTTATCAAAAAATATACCTATCCCGGTATTCCTTGCTGACCAGGACGGAGGCTGGCATCAGGAAGATTTACTCCAGGGCATTCCGGATAATGAAATCATTAATGAATCCATTCGCCTTTTTGATCAAGAGCTTGAGGTCTCTGCGGGATGAGTATCTCAATCACTGAATCGGGGATGACCTTTGGCCGTTTTGCTCCAAATGACGTTTTCGAGTTTGAAAAAGTGTTAACTGAACTGAAATTCGGTGACCATGTTTCAAAAGTCGAATTTATTGTGCGTTATGGCTTGGGCAGTGCTGTGGTTGTTTTTGTGGAAGCAAAGCGCTCCGTTCCTCGTCAATCAGATGAAGTTCGATTGAAAATGATTCATGCGCTCACTGTCTGGTTTACAGCGGTTTGCGGGCGTCATGAGCAACTTCTGAAAGTTATACCGGATAATCTGAACAAGGTTGAGCATTTAAAGCTCCCTTTGAAAATGTATCTGGTGATTCCGGAAGCTCCGGATTCCATGCTGCCACAGCTTTCGGATAAGTTCAGGCAATCACTGTCGGCAGAGCAGAAGATCTGGGCAATCCGATACTCAGATATCAGTGTGTTGAATGAAAGCAGGGCTAAAAAACAGGGTCTGGTTGGTCGAAATGATGAGGGGGACAATCGGCGAAATGTATGAAAGTTCAGCAAGTTCAGTCTGCTCCAAGGTTAGCCCGGAGACGAAGAGCGCGGATCTACTTTACCCCGTTGTGATGGATGTCACGAAATCAATTTAAAATGATACGTGCAAGCATTCTTCTTTCACTGTTCACTCTTGGTTGTAATGCGACTGGTGACAAGTATCAAATATATTGAATGATGGGAAGAGTTTGTGTTTTTTTTAAAATTTCCATCAGATGGCAGCGCCAATGAGGGGCTCTGCTTGAAATAGGGTGCGCTGCTATCATCCCCGATCAGCCGTTGGAATAAAGTCGCCCTGAATTCGTTCTGCATCTCTCATCGGCAGCCCTGCTGCTTCAGCAAATTCGGGCCAGCGCTTGATGGCGGCAGTCACACTTTTGATAATTCCCTTGTAGTCGGGTACCAGAAAGCGGTCGCCGACGGCATGGAAATCGCTGCGGTTCATGTTGCGGAATTTGCCGTTGACCGACATCAGGTGCTGATATGTCCACTCTCCGTTGGGGTTGAATGAGTGGGTCAAGTCGTATGCTGGTGCGAGATGCCACTCTCCGGTTTTCTCCATGAGGAAGGAGTTGTTTTTTGTATGGTCATCGCAATTTGCGGTAAGGACGTTAAAGATCATGCGGCGATATGCCTCGGCCAATTCGTTCAAGGGCAGATTGAGTGCTTTGATGGTCTGAAAATATTGGCTGTAATCGTGGGTGGCCCGCTGTCGGTAGTCGAGGTGCTGCATGGCGCAGAGTGTCTGGAGATGCAGCTTTGTGCCGTTTGAACGGTCAAAACGGCGTGTCATGAAGTGGGCACGGCCATTCTCTTCGAGTAATCGGGATTCTGATATGGTTATTCCGGCAGCACGGGCCATCAGGTAGTATGCGTATTCAATGCGCCCGTACCCTTTTTCTGTGCTGAGATCCTCCCCTTCCCCAACACCGTCAAGCTTGAGCAGCCACTGTTCAAAACCGGGATCTGCAGGAAGTTGCCCTGAGCGAATCTCTTTGGTTTCGGGATTCCAGGCAATGACCGCCTTGGCACGTGCTCCGCCTGCGGATGTTCCGACATGAATGAGGTTCATGATGGCCGCTTGCGTATCCCTGTCGCCATCAATGGTGCCCGAAAGCGCCTCTCTGGAGCTGATAACCAGTTTTGAGATTTCAACGGCGGTGGCTTTGGTATGGCGCGGGCCCCGAACCGGCCTGAATTCGAGTGCGCCCATGCCGCGTTTGCCCATGTATGCCAGCCGGTCGAGGGGGGTAATGGCCTCTTTTTGCACACCGGCTTTTGCCAAATAAGCATCAATCAGGGCATTACCGAAATCGTCCGGAATGGCGTCGGCCAGCATGGCTGGAAGTCGCCGGAATGTTGGTTCAGGAAGGAGCGGGAATATATGAATGCTCTCTTTTACCGGCATGGTCATCGGTGCCAGCTCAATGCCTCCGGCCTGCCATGAGGGTGCATATTCAAAAACGTAGTAACCGGTTCCGGAATCAAGCGAAATGGCGCCAACAGTTTTCTCCCAGGCACGGACTTCGATGAGCTTGACGGGCTGGTACATGCTCTTACTCCGTTTTCGGTTTGCGGGAGCGGGAAACCTTTTTTCGTACCCTATCCTTGCGTTGCCCTTTCAAGAGTTGCATAGGGCTTACTGAAACCGTTGGCGCCAAAGCGTTCAGCCAGTCAGTCCGACCGAGAACTCTCGAAACCTTGATGATTGTTTTGAGTGATGAACCTTTGCCCCCTTCAAGATTTTTCAGCGCACCAACACTGATGGATGCGAGGGCAGCAAGTTCAGTCTGTTCCAGATCAGCCCGGATACGCAGGGCCCGGAACTGATCTCCAACGAGAAGTTCCCATTCATCTGATGAAAATAAATTTATATCTGAAGCCATAATAGTGTCTTTTGATGCATGATATTTGCATGATAGGCAATATTATGCTTTTCAGAAAGCATCAATCGTGATTTCCATGCAGGGAACTCCAGGTTTTTCCTCTACCGTGATGCTTTGCCCATGAAGGCGATAGGTCAGTTGGCTCTGCTGCCGTGGATTGGAGAGAACATTGGGGTTCAGAACGGCATAATTTATTCCTCCCTGATGTCGAGCGGAGAAGGATGACCTTTCCGGTGAATCCTCGCTCCGACGGGCTGCGTGAAGGTGTAATCGCATGTATGAAGGAGAGCTGGATAGTTTGGGGATGGTAAAAATCATGCAGTACTGTATCGCATGTTACGGCGTGGATTTCGGTTACCGCAAGAAGGGAGAAGAGGTTATCCATTTGGTGCAGTAAGTTTATATTCCGCTTGCGTGGTCGAGATAGAATCGCACCCTCAAAAGACCGGTAAGGCCCCACTCTTTGATGACCTCAATCGGGGTAAGTTTATCGAAAGCTTTGTTTCGTGTGGATATCCAGCGATAGGCAAGATCGCGGTTTTTCGGAAAGAGTGAATGGAGATTCTTGTGAATTGCCAGCAAATGACCTACCCGTTCATACTGGTCACGGCTGGTTCCGATTGGTTCGCCTTCGCGATAGCGCGTCAAAGCGGCCCTGTTAGCTGGTGCAAGTCCCATCAGCAGGGCTTGATCTTCTTCCATCAGCTTCCAGTGGTCGAAAAGTGTCATCACCACTTTGGCTAATGCCCCACGATCGTTTGATGTGATGGTTTGATGCTCAAGTAGTGTGCTCATCGTTTACTCTTTATTGGGTTGACGCCTGTGAAAAAGTATAAGTAACAGCTTGTAGTAAAAAAAAGTTTTATGGAATAGATTTAATGCGCTTTTTGCGCGTTAAGTTTCATTTGGTTGCAATTTTTGTTATTTTCTTTTGTGCTCGTGTCCTCAAGATTAAAAAGTAGAAGAAATGTTGGTTCATTTTTCGGTATCAAATTTTTCGTCTATCAAAGACGAGGCTGTTTTAAGCCTGGTTCCTGCAAAAAGCCGAGGCATGAAGGATCATATCATCACCGATAATGAAGGTAAAAAAATTCAGGTTTTACCTATCGCTTGTATTTATGGTGCAAATGCAAGTGGAAAGACTAATTTTATAAAGGCAATTGAATTTGCTCAAGAACTGATTACTGAAGGCACAAAACCTGATACTTTTACAGGTATTATTCCTCACCTGCTCGATCCGCAGGAAGAAGTAAGGCCAAGCAGGTTTGAATTTGTCTTTAAACATGATCATGTTCTGTATACCTATGGCTTTGTTATTGATAAAAAGCAGGTTATAGAGGAATGGCTCTTTGCATATTATACAGCACAAGAGTCAATGCTTTTTGAAAGAATAACAAAAAATGATAAAACAAAAGTTAATCCAGGGAGTCGTTTGGTTGATGGAAATGGCTCGAAATTTATTGAGTATGTATCAAAGGGAACAAGACCGAATCAACTTTTTCTGACAGAGGCAAATGACAAAAATATACAAGTATTAAAACCTGTTTTCCATTGGTTTCAAGAGCATTTGGTTGTTATTGGTCCAGAGTATCGTTTTATGGGTTTAACGTCACGTGTTTCCTCGGATAAAGATTTTGAAGTTTTTCTTGCGGATTTTTTGAAATTGTATGACACTGGTATAAATGGTATCTATCTCCAAAAAGAAAAATTTGATAAAGAAACGCATTTGAAAAATATGCCTGACAATCTGAAAAAAGATATTTTAAATAAAGTCTCTTCAGATGCTGTTAAAGGTCTGTTTATTAAAGGACCATCAGAATCATTTATTATACGCAGGAATAAGAATGCAAAAAGCAATGATGATTTAGTTTATCTTCGGTTGCAGACTGAGCATCTCAGGACAGATGGGACCTCTATTCATTTTGATACATCAGTGGAGTCTGATGGTACGAAAAGATTAATGGATCTTGCTCCGATGTTGTTTGATGTTTGGGATCGAGAGCGAGTCTATGTTATTGATGAATTAGACAGAAGTCTACATACCTTGCTTTCGAGACTGTTTCTGCAGATGTGTGTGTATGGAGTTAAAGAAAAAAAAACCTTTGGTCAATTTATTTTAACAACACACGATACTAATCTTTTGGATAGAGGATTGCTGAGAAAGGATGAGATATGGTTTATGGAAAAAGATCGCAATGGTGCAAGTCATTTGACAAGTTTGGCTGATTATAAGGTAAGTGAAGGTTTGAATTATGAGAACGGATATTTGAATGGACGATTTGGTGCAGTGCCTCTTGTGAAAAACTGGAAAGAAATACTCTGTTAAGCGGGCTGAAAAATGGGAATTACATCTCGAAAAAAAATACCTGTGACTTCACGAAAGTCCTCTTTTTTAAAAGATGCAAGTTTAATCATAATTGCTTCAGAGGGGCATAAAACAGAGAAACAATATTTTGATTCAGATTGTTTTTGTAGTAGTCGTTTGAAAATAATTGTATTGGAGAGTTTAGACAATAAATCGGCTCCCGTTCATGTATTAAACAGAATGAAAGATTATATAAAAAAAGAGCTTGTAAATGAGAGGATAGATATTCAAAGTGGTGATCAATTGTGGCTGGTTATAGATAAGGATAAGTGGACTAATAAAATGTTGTCTGATGTCTGTTCGACAGCAATAAAGATGAAAAAGTTCCCATTAAAAGTTGCATTGAGTAATCCCTCTTTTGAGTTATGGCTCTATCTACATCATGATGAATGGAGAGATGGTGAGATTGATGGTTTACAGTTAGAGAAATTACTTAAAAAGAAAATTGGGGGATACAGCAAAAACAAGGTGAATATGGAGGTTTTTTGCTCTAAGGTAGATGATGCTATATCAAGAGCTGAGATAATGGATAAAAGTTCAAATAGCCGTTGGCCAAGTAATCCTGGTACTCATGTCTATAAACTTGCAAAAGTAATTAAAAATCTCTTAAAATAGCTTTATTTGGATTGTTCATATTTTACTATAATACGCTCATTCAAAAACGCTTTTAACGTATCAATGGCAACAGTCTATAGCACCATAGCTCTCCCATGAATCCTATTTCCCTGAAAAAACTCGAATTTGATAAAGTTGCCAACTACGCAACGCAGTTCTGCCTCTCCGCGATGGGGCGTGATTGGCTTCTTGAGGCTGTGCCGGAGGTTGGTCGTGAAGCGCTGGTAGCGGAGCTTGAACGGGTGCTTGAGTTACGCAATCTGCTGCAGGAGGGGAGTGCGCTCCCTTTTTCCTGGTTGCCGGATACGCGCCCGCTCCTGAAAAAACTGGAAATTCTTGAGAGTTATCTTGAGCCGGAGGAGTTGCAGGATATTCATCATCTGCTCTTTTCATCGGTGCAGTTGCGCAAGTTCATGTTCCTCAACCGTGAGGTTTATCCGCTGCTGAATGAGTTCACCATCAGGCTCTGGCTTGAGAAGAGCCTTCAGGCCTCTATCCGACGGATTATTGATGAGCAGTCGAGGGTGCGTGATACAGCAAGTGATGCGCTTCTGATGATCCGCCGTGAGCTGAGTGGCAGCCGTGAGCTGATCCGTCGGAAGATGGAGCGGCTGCTCAGGCGCTGCCAGGAGAGTGGCTGGCTGATGGAGGATACGATAGCCATCAAGAACGGGCGGCTGACGCTCGGGCTCAGGGTGGAGTACAAGTACAAGATAGCGGGCTACATCCAGGATTATTCGGGGAGCGGGCAGACGGTTTTTATTGAGCCTGCCGAAACGCTTGAGATCAGTAACCGCATTCAGGATCTGGAGATCAGTGAGCGGAGGGAGATTGAGCGCATTCTGAAGGAGATGACTGAAGAGCTGCGGCCCGAGCTTGAAAACCTGAGGTATAATGAAACTATCCTCGGTGAGTTTGATGCCTTGTATGCACGGGCACGCTTTGCCGTTGAAACGAACTCGGTGCTTCCCGGTATTGCCAAAGGGCATTCGTTGCGCATTGTGAAGGGGTTTCATCCCTGGCTCCTGATTTCGCATCATCAAAAAGAGGTTTTGCCGCTCGATCTTGATCTGGATGAGGATGACCGGGTGCTTGTGATTTCAGGCCCCAATGCGGGTGGAAAATCGGTGGCGATGAAGACGGCCGGTCTGCTATGTTGTATGCTGGTTCACGGCTATTTGCTGCCCTGCAGCGAGAGTTCAGTTTTTCCTCTTTTTGGCGATATTTTTATTGAGATTGGCGACGATCAGTCGATTGAGAATGACCTTTCTACCTTCAGTTCCCATCTTGGCGCCATCAAAACCATTCTTGATGTTGCCGGGAGCAGCGATCTGGTGCTGATTGATGAGCTCTGCGCCGGAACTGATGTGGAGGAGGGTGGAGCCATTGCTCGTGCGGTGATGGAGGAGCTGCTCAATCGAGGCACTAAAACCATTGTGACCACCCATCTCGGTGATCTGAAGGCCTATGCCCATGAGCGCGAGGGAGTGGTCAACGGCGCGATGGAGTTCAACCGGGCAGGGCTGGTGCCTACCTTCCGTTTTGTCAAGGGGCTGCCGGGCAACAGCTTTGCCTTTGCGATGATGAAGCGGATGGGGTTTCCTGAAACCATGGTTGAGCGGGCATCGGGATTTATGCAGGATGAGCGTATCGGGCTTGATCGGATGCTTGATGACCTGAGCCGCCTTTTTGAGGAGAATCGCCTGCTGAAGCAGCAGCTTGAGGCAGAGAGGGCGGATCTTGCGGCACGCGAACTCTCCCTGCGCACTGAGGAGGCTCGAATGGAGCGGAAGCGCAGGGATCTGAAGCTTGGCGCCTCAAGGGAACTCCAGAAAGAGGTGGAATCTGCCAGAAAAGAGATCAAAGAGATTGTTCAGGAGGTCAAGAGCACACCAACTGACGCAAAAGCCGTGCAGGAAGCCAGAAAAAAACTTGGATTGAAAAAGCAGGAGGCTGAAAAGAGTGAGCTTTCTCTTCGGGCTGAAGCTGAAATGGCGGTGCCTCTTGATGGGACTATCCGTGAGGGTGACCTGGTCAGGATTCTCGATACGAGTACCTCCGGTGAGGTTGAGAGTGTTAATCAGGAGAGTGTGGTGGTGCTGTGCGGTAATTTCAGGTTGACCACATCGCTCAAAAATCTTGAGAAAACATCAAAAACTCAGGCTAAAAAAATTCACAAGGAGCCTTTACCCCGGCAGCAAAAGGCCTCCTGGTCGGCTACGACTTCAGGTGTTGAATCAACAAAGCTTGATTTGCGGGGGCTCAGTGGTGATGAGGCGATCATGAAAATTGACCGGTTTATTGATACGATGCGCCTTAACCGTATTCATTCAGCGATGATCCTTCATGGCAAAGGAACCGGATCACTCCGGCAGCGGACGGCGGAGTTCCTGCAGCAGCATAGCGCAGTCAAGAGTTTTCGTCTTGGTGAGTGGGGCGAAGGAGGGGCTGGAGTGACGGTGGTGGAGCTGGAGTAAGAACCATTTTCTTTCCGATCGGGTCAGATGCATTGAAAAACAGCGTTCAATACCGTATCTTGTGCCGAACAGGGGTTTGCAACGCAGTTCACATCATTTTCCGGCTTTTAACCGATAACGCACTATAATTCTGCAGGAGTTGAAAGAAGAGTACCAAACATATTTCACTGTACCCAACCAGTTGACCGCTTTGAGAATTCTGCTGGTTCCGGTTTTTGTGGTGCTGCTGCTGCAGGTTGATCCCTGGTTCAAACTGTTCGGTGTGCTTGTTTTTGCCGTAGCCTCCCTGACTGATATCTATGATGGTTATCATGCAAGGAAATACGGTGTTGAAACCCGTCTCGGCGCTTTTCTTGATCCTCTTGCCGATAAATTGCTGATCACTGCAGCTTTTCTTCTCTATGTCTGGATGGGTTATCTTGTTCTCTGGATGGTCGTTCTGGTTGTAGTTCGTGATGTTGTCATCACAGCGTTGAGAATTTATGCTGAATATAAAAACAAACCTGTTGTGACGAGCGTGGAGGCAAAGTACAAAACGGTGGTACAGAATGTTTTTGTCTATGCGATCATGGTGCTGATGTTGATGAAAGAGTCCGCTTTTTCCGGCAAGAGTGTTGCTGTGATGATTAATGGTTTTCTTGGTTCCGGCTATCTTGATTTCGTCATGCTTGCTGTAACCGTTTTTACTGTTTATACAGGCATATCCTATCTGGTGAGTAACTGGAAAATATATTTTCAGAAGCCACTCCAGGAGTGATGACAAGATGAAGCTCCTCACTGCCAAAATTCTCTCGACCTGTTTCGGAATTGGCTTTTTTCCGGTAGCGCCTGGGACTTTTACGAGTGTTGTGGCCGTTTTCTGCTATTATTTTCTTCCGGCACTGCACAATCCGTTGCTCTTGTTCTCCCTTGTTCTGCTCTGCAGTGGCGTTGGTATATGGGCTGGCGGAGTGATGGAGGAGCAGTATGGAAACGACCCATCAATTGTTACGATTGACGAGCTTGCCGGTCAGTGGCTGGCGCTTGTTGCCCTGCCGGAAGGGGCGCTGCCCCTTCTGCTCTCGCTGGCGTTTTTCCGTCTTTTTGATATCGCTAAACCGGGGCCAGTCGACGCTCTCCAGCGCTTGCCGGGTGGGTGGGGGATCATGCTCGATGATCTGCTTGCCGGTTTATTTGCCAATCTTTCCGTACGGGCTCTGCTTTTGCTTCTCTCTCTTTTTCATTTCTGGCCCTCTTTATAAAACTGCCTGATTTTTTCCGTCATGGTGGGGATGTCGAAGCCGATCTCCTTGTAGAGGGCGTTCATGTTGCCATGCGTTACGAATGCATCGGGAAGGGCGATTTTCAGTACCGGGCGGTTGAGCCCTTTGCTATTAAGCTGGTCGATAACGGCGCTGCCGAGTCCACCGATAGCGCTGTTCTCCTCGAGAACAACAAAATGGGTTGATCGGGAGGCCAGTTCCTCGATCACTTCGGTGTCGAGCGGTTTGAGGAAGCGCATGTTGACGACGGTGGCATTGATCTCCTCTTTTTCCAGTATGGTGGCCACTTCAAGGGCTTTTCCCGTCATGGTTCCCATGCAGAGCAGTGCAAGTCCGCTTCCCTCCCTCGCCATAACGGCCTTGCCGATGGGCAAAGAGGTGAATTTTTTGTGGAGGGTTATGCCCGTTCCATTGCCTCTCGGATAACGGATGGCAACCGGGCCTTTCACCTCATAGAGGGCGGTATAGAGCATGTCGCGCAGCTCTTGCTCATCCGCAGGAGCCATAATGACAAGACCCGGTACGGCATGAAGCCAAGAGAGATCGAATGCCCCGTGATGGGTCGGGCCATCTTCGCCGACAAGTCCTGCCCGGTCAATGGCAAAAACGACGTGCAGGTTCTGAAGCGCCACGTCATGAATCAACTGGTCATAGGCACGCTGCAGAAAGGTTGAGTAAACGGCAAAGACGGGTTTGAACCCTTGTGTGGCAAGTCCCGCAGCAAAGGTGACCGCGTGTGCTTCGGCGATGCCGACATCATAAAAACGATTCGGGATGGCGTTCTGGAAGAGGTCGAGCGATGTTCCGCTTGGCATGGCGGCAGTAATAGCCGTTATTGTGGAGTCTTTCAGGGCCAGCTCAACCAGTGCCTCGCCAAATACCTCCTGATATTTCGGGGGAAGCGAAGTATCAGCGGTTTTGAGCAATTTGCCGGTTGTCGTATCGAACCCGCCATTGTGTGCGTGCCACTTGCTCTGGTTTTCCTCTGCCGGCTTGAACCCTTTACCTTTTGTCGTGATCACATGCAGCAGCTTGGGGTTGGGAAGCGTCTGCATCTCTTTGAGCGCCTTGACGAGTTGTTCCATGTTGTGGCCATCAATCGGGCCAAAATATCTCAGTCCAAGGGCCTCAAAAAATGCGCCGGGCGTCAATGCAGCCTTGACTCCGTCCTCAATTTTACGAACGGCCTTTTTTGCCTTGTCTCCCAGTCCGTTGTTGAGGAGCGAAAGTGATTTCCAGACCAATTTTCGAGCTCTGTTGTAGGTTTTGTTCAGGCTTATGTTGACAAGATGGTGCCTTAATGCACCGGTATTGGAGGAAATGGCCATCTGATTGTCGTTGAGAATGACAAGCACATCACTTTTCAGGTCTCCGAGATGGTTCATCGCTTCGAAGGCCATGCCGCCGGTCATGCTGCCGTCTCCTATGACCGCGATAACCTTTTCATCGCCGCCCGCGAGCTCACTCGCCACAGCGATTCCTGCGGCAGCGGAAATCGAGGTTGAGGCGTGACCGACTCCGAAGGCATCGTGAGCACTTTCCGATCTTTTTGGAAAACCTGCCAACCCTCCGAATTGCCGGTTGGTCTGCATCCGCTCTCTTCTTTCTGTCAGGATTTTATGCACGTAAGCCTGGTGTCCGACATCCCAGATGATTTTATCGTGCGGAGTGCTGTAGACATGATGCAGCGCCACGGTCAGCTCAACAACGCCAAGGCTTGATGCAAAATGGCCGCCATTGAGGGAGACAATTTTGATGACCTCTTTACGGCACTCATCTGCCAGCGTCTGGAGCTCATCGATGGTTAACTTTTTAAGATCGTCAGTCGAACGGATTGCAGAAAGAAGAGTCATCTGCTGGGAAATGGTGACCGGGAGGGAATCTGGCATGGTGTTTTCGGGCTTCGGGTTCATTGTACTTTTGCTAACGATAACCATGCTTGAGGCTTCCCGGTTCCATGCCGGGCAATGAGCCATTAACGGCCTTTATATGCCTGATATCTGAACGAGCACCTTTCTCTCTTTGCGTGCTCCGTCAAGCTCAACGAAGAAGAGTGACTGCCACTCTCCGAGGAGCAACTTTCCATCCGAGAAGGGAATGGTTTCAGAGCTGTTCATAAAGAGGCCGAGAAGGTGGGAGTGCGCATTGTGGCGGCCATCAATCGGGTTGAGATTGTGGAGATAGTTTCCATCTTTCGGTACCAGACGCTTGAGCCAGGTCTCCATATCTTCAAGGAGTCGCTCCTCTTTTTCGTTGATATTGATAAAGGCCGTGGTATGCTGGCTAATGATGGTTACCTGCCCCTGCTGCAGCCCTGATGATACAAGAGCTGTTGTTACTTCCGGGGTTATGTCGATGATTTCAACGGGCTTTGTGGTTTGTATCCTGATCGTGTGCGTAATGATGCGCATTGCTGTAAAAGGTCAATAATTGCGTTCAAACATCTTTCTCCCGACAGAACGGGATTTTATTACTCGTTGGTTTTGCTTTCAGCAGGTGATGACAATTCCTTCGTGAGGAGAGAGATTGACCCGTGTAACGTTCTCTGCACAATGAATATCGCTGATTTTTTTGTCAGCAAGTGTGCTTTGGAGGGTCAGCCTTTCAATGGCGATATGATCAATCGAGGGATGTTCGAACTCTATGGCAATTCCGGTTGCACTGAAATTGGCCAGAACAAAGGCGTGTTCATTGGCGGTAAAACGGTGAAATCCCAGACAGTTTGATTTGTTGGCACTGTGCATTTCAAGCTGCTCAACTTCTCCTTCCTGAAATACCTTTTTTTTCTGAAGCGTAAAAAGCTTTTGATAGAGCACAGAGAGGTCGATGTTATCAGGTTCGGGAGCCTGTCGGATAAGTTGAACCGGGATTTTCTGCCGGAAGCCATCCATCTGATCCTGGTGGACAAGATGCATTCCCGGAGCAGTCAGCAGCACCAGAGCGGCAGCTTTGTTGTTGAGACCGATTTTATCGGCAGCTCTTGGTTCGTCATGGTTTTCAAGGAAGCGGCAGAGATGGCGCTGGTACTCCCAATGTGCCTGCATGTGTCCATCAAGCTTTTCAACATTGACGGGGGAGCTGCTGATATAGTCATAAAAGGGTTTGTCGTAGGTGAAGTCAAAACCTTGCTGCTGCAGTTCCCACTCCTTGTTCCAGTAAGATTCGGCAAGAAATATAAAGTCGGGATGACGGCGCTTGACCGCAGTGATTGCGTTGTACCAGAACTCCTCCTTCATGGCGCCACCGAGGTTGCTCCAGGTGGTATTAAAAACACTTTTCAGAATCAGCATGGCCATATCGCATCTGACGGCATCACAGAGTGCGCTGATTTTGAAAAGATTTTCCGTCATCATTTCCCGTGTCTCTTTTCTTGCATAGTTGAGCTGAAGTGTGTCTGTCCAGGGGTCGTAATAAGGGTCTTTGCCGTAAGCCAGATATGTTCCGCATATATATTCAAAACCGGATCGGGGATCCTGGCTCTGTTCAGCTTTGGATACGGGAATAAAGTATTCCGGGTGTTCCGGGAGCCATTCATTGTCGAGTGCAAGGTGGTTTGGCACATAATCGAGCATAAGCTTGATGCCGTAATCACGAAGTTTTTCGCGGAATACAATCAGCTCCTCTTCTCCTCCCAGAGCGTCATTGACGGTGTATGAAGGAATGGAATAGGGTGATGATGCAATATCGCCAGGCTCAATGAGAGCAATGTGCTCAAGGAACGAGCTTCGAAGAGCGGGGTGTGCTGTTGCAATTGCCTTGCTGTACTGACTTGGCTTCCATACACCCATCAGCCATACCATGTCAAAATTGCAGCTTGTAAAGAAGTTGAATGCTGAGTCCGGTATATTCCCAAGCGTTACAGGCCGGTTATGCTCTCTGCTCAGTTTTTGTAGCCAGATTCTTGTATTGATTTCGTAAACAAGAGGAAACATTGAGTTTTGATCGTTTAGGTGGCAATAACATCGCGCTCAAATATAGTAACTCTGAAAGCCAAAAGTGAGTGGGCTACTCATTAAAAAAGAGGCAAAAGGATTTGTTTTGCTCTGATTTGTAAAAGGGGCAAAGATGTACGAAATTCAACTGGAGATTTTGGCGTTCTCCGAATGGACGAGGGTGGATAGAGCGCTCTAACTGTTAACAGGTATCGAGAAGTATTGACGGATTTTTTAAACGATCTCAATGAAGTGCAGCGCAATGCCGTAATCGCTACGACCGGGCCAGTTATGGTACTGGCGGGAGCTGGTTCCGGCAAGACAAGGGTGATTACCTACCGTATTGCATATCTTATCAGAAACGAGGGAGTCTCTCCCCAAAATATACTTGCACTCACCTTTACCAACAAGGCAGCGGGTGAGATGCGTCACCGTGTTGACACCTTGTTGCATCAAGGCAGTTCCCGTGGCCTGTGGATTGGTACCTTCCACTCTATTTTTGCGCGTATTCTCCGCAACTCCATTGATTTGATTGGTTATGACAAAAACTTTTCAATTTTCGACAGTGAGGACAGCAAAAGCCTGATCAGGCAGTCGATGGCTGAACTCAATATTTCTGTTGAGTCGGTCCCCGTCAATACAGTTCAGGGACTTATCAGCCGGGCAAAAAACAGTTTTATTCTTCCTTCAGAGTTTCATCGCAATGCCAGCGACTACAATCAGCAAAAGGCGTCGCAGATCTATGAATTGTATGCCAGAAAGCTGAAGGAGAACAACGCCCTCGATTTTGATGACCTGCTTATCAAGCCGCTTGAGCTCTTCAATGCGCACCCCGAGGTGCTCCAGGAGTTGCAGGAGACTTTCCGCTATATCATGATTGACGAGTATCAGGATACCAATCGGGCACAATATCTTGTCGCAAAAATGCTTGGGGCAAAACATCGCAACATCTTTGTTGTTGGTGATGATGCACAATCGATCTATTCCTGGCGGGGCGCAGATATTTCCAATATCCTGAACTTTCAGGACGATTACCATGATGCGTTGACCTTCAAGCTGGTTGAGAATTATCGCAGTACGGGAAATATCCTCAAGGCAGCAAACAACGTGATCAGTTGTAACCTGCGGCAGATCAAAAAAGAGCTGATTTCACACCGTAATGAGGGTGAACCCCTGACGCTTATTGAGGCCTATAATGAGCGGAATGAGGCTGAAAGGGTGGGGGAGCAGATTCGCAATCTGCGTCTGAAGCAAGGCTTCGAATTCCGGAGCTTTGCGGTTTTTTACCGTACCAATGCCCAGTCGAGGGTGCTTGAAGATGTCATGCGTCAGCACAAGATTCCTTACAAGATTTTTGGCAGCGTCTCCTTTTACAAACGCAAAGAGATCAAGGATGCGGTCGCCTACCTGCGTTTTATTCTTAATGACCGTGATGGCGAATCGCTGTTGAGGATTATCAATTTCCCGCCCCGAAAAATCGGTGATGTCAGTATCGCCAAACTCAGGGAATTTGCCGAAGATCGTCAAATAAGCCTCTATGAAGCTATTCTGCACTCTGGTGAGGGTGGTTTTCAGCCGCGACTTGTCAATGCTCTCAGCTCATTCAGTGCTGTTATTGAAACGCTCAGAAAGGTGGCGGTGGATGGCACGGTGTACGAAGTTTTAACAGAACTCTTTACGCTGACCTCCATTCCTCTTCTTTTGCAGACAGAAAATACTCCTGAATCGCTGCTGCGTTATGAAAACCTTCAGGAACTGCTCTCCATGGCAAGGGATTTTTCTGATCACAATCCGGATACAGGCTCTCTTGGTGATTTTCTGGAGAATATCTCGCTTGCTTCTGATTATGATGAAACACAGGAATCGGATAATTACGTCTCTTTGATGACGGTACATGCCGCCAAAGGTCTGGAGTTTCCTGTTGTCTTTATTACCGGTCTTGAGGAGAGGCTTTTTCCCCTGCATTGCTATGAGCCTGAAGAGCTTGAAGAGGAGCGAAGGCTTTTTTATGTTGCAATGACGAGGGCGCAGGAGAAGATATTTCTCTCCTGGGCGCAGAGCCGTTATCAGTACGGGCAGCAGCACCATTGCCTCAGATCGATGTTTATTGGTGAAATCGATGCCTCGATTGTGCAGACAGAGAGTGGTAATTTTCTTTCTGATCGTCAGGCAAAGGAAAAAGTGGCTTCCGGTTTTTCATCTCCATCAAGAGGGTATCAGTCAAAAACGGCAACCTCCTCCTCTGCTGTTGCGGGGGTATTGCCAAAGTCTTCACAGCCCGCTTTTCGTGAGGGAACGATGGTGCATCATGCTGTTTTTGGCCCAGGAGTTGTGCTTGATGTGCAGGGTAGCGGCGCAAAGCAGAAAGTCCGGATAACGTTTCGCAATGCAGGGGAGAAGACGCTGATGGTTCAGTATGCCAATCTCAGGATTCAGCAGTAACCCGTGTCGGAGTTCCTGTACTTCACATCTAAATGTTCCGCAGTATGAAGATTCTTTTCGGTGTTCAGGGTACGGGAAATGGTCATATCAGTCGCAGCCGGGAGCTTGTTCGAAAGCTCAAGGAGGATGGTCACGATGTTGAGGTGATTATCAGCGGAAGAAAAGAGGAGGAGTTGAAAGAGGTAGAGGTATTTGAGCCATACCGGGTGATGAAGGGGATGACACTGGTCACCTACAAGGGAAAGATGGACTATTTCGAAACGATGCTTCAGCTTGACCTTGTTCGTCTGATGGCGGATATTGTGACGCTTGATACCAAAGGGACAGAGCTGATTATTACTGATTTTGATCCGATTACCTCAATGGTGGCCAGAACAAGGAATATTCCCTCTGTAGGTTTCGGTCATCAATATGCTTTCAAATATGATATTCCAATGGGCAGGGGAACTTTTTTTGAAAAACAGATCCTCCTGAATTTTGCTCCTGCCCGCTACAATGCAGGTCTCCATTGGAGCCATTTTGATCAGCCAATTTTCCCTCCGGTTATTCCCGCTACGCTCTATGCGCATCGGAGTGTGACGGTAATCGGGAAAAAAATTCTTGTCTATCTTCCTTTTGAAGAGGTTGAAGACATTCAGCTCTTTCTTGCTCCATTTGGCGCGTATGAGTTTTATATCTACGGGAAGGTGCATGAGGATCGTGATGAGGGCCATTTGCATTTCAGGGGGTATTCCCGCGCAGGTTTTCTCGCCGATCTTATGGATTGCAATGGCGTTGTCTGCAATGCCGGATTTGAGCTTCCCGGTGAAGCGCTTCATCTTGGAAAAAAGCTGTTGCTCAGGCCTCTCGATGGTCAGATTGAACAGCAATCCAATGCACTTGGTCTGGTAGAACTTGGGTATGGTATGGCGATGGATACGCTTGATGGCGCTCTTCTTGCAGAGTGGCTGCAGAAACCCTGCCGTGAGCCATTGCTCTACGCCAGAACGGTCGACTATATTGCTGAATGGATAGGCAGTGGCCAGTGGGATCAGCTTTCGAAATATACTGATGCCGCCTGGGCGGATCAGTCTTGACAAGCATCATCATGCATTTCAGGGAGCTTGTAACAAAATGCCGGAGTTACCGGAGATTTGACGGGGCAACACCGGTTACCGAAGATGTTGTGCGGGATCTTGTGGAGCTGGCCTGCTATGTTCCTTCGTCGAAAAATCTTCAGCCCCTGAAATTTGTTGCTGTTTGTGAGCCTTCTCTCGCTACGGCCCTCTACCCCTCTCTTTCCTGGGCAGGTTACCTCGCAGACTGGTCAGGCCCGGCTGAGGGTGAGCGCCCCCAGGCCTATATTGTCATGCTTGGTGATCTCTCAATAAGCAGTGACTTTGCCTGCGACAGTGGCATCGCAGCCCAAACCATCCTTCTTGGCGCAACAGCTTCGGGTTTGGGAGGATGCATTCTTGGCGCTCTCAATCGCCAAAAAATCAGAGAGTTGCTGAAAATCCCGGAGAGTTTTACTCTTCTCATGGTTATTGCTCTGGGAAAACCCATCGAAACGGTTGTTATTGACCAGATGGGCGATGATGATTCGGTTCGCTATTACAGGGATGCGAACGCTCTTCATCATGTTCCAAAAAGAGTGGTTGATGATGTTCTCCTGAACTTTCTTTAACCCCCTATGGTGTTATTTTACGGCTTATGATCCGTATTGACGAACTTCTCAGAGCGTATCGGCGCGGTTATTTCCCGATGTCAGACCCTGAGGATGAAAAAGTGTACTGGTGTCAACCGTACAAAAGGGCTGTTTTTTGTCTCGACTCCTATCGCCCTTCGCGTGATGTTCTTCGCCTGACCAGAAAAAAAGAGTTCACTGTGACTCTTGACAAAGAGTTTGCGGGTGTGATCAAAGGGTGTGCTGCGCCACGAAAAAATGATCATGAGACCTGGATTTCTGATGAGATTATTGAGGCCTATACCAAGCTCCACAGCCTCGGTATTGCCCATAGTTTTGAAAGCTGGTATCAGGGGGAGCTTGTTGGAGGTTTGTATGGTATTGCCCTTGGTGGCGCCTTTTTTGGGGAGTCGATGTTTTCCCGACGCTCTTATGCATCACGAATTGCATTTGACCATCTGGTCATCCATTTGAGAGAAAAAGGGTACCTGTTGCTTGATGCCCAGATCATGAACCCCCATCTCCAGAGGCTGGGCGCTGTTGAGATTGAACATGAGGAGTATATGCGGCAACTCGCTCATGCATTGCAAAAAAAGATTGTTTTTCTCTAAGCAGGCGAAAAATCGTACTTTGTGCAACGATAGTTTTACCTTCCCGAAGAGGGGAGACCTTTTTGGATTATTGACCTTTAACCGGGGAGTTTTTATGTTGTCGAGGGACTTAACGGAAAATCAATCGCAGACAAGAGTTATCATTTATTCAGGAAAAGGGGGAACCGGAAAAACTACCATTTCATCATCAACAGCGGTCGCACTGGCAAGGCAGAACAAAAAGGTTCTGATCATGTCATCCGATCCTGCTCATTCGCTTTCGGATGTTTTTAATGTTCGTATCAGTCGCAATGATCCCCAGAAGATCGAAGAGAATCTTTACGGTCTTGAAGTTGATACGGTGTACGAGCTTAAAAAGAACATGTCCGGCTTTCAGAAATTTGTCTCTACCTCCTACAAAAACAAGGGTATTGACAGCGGTATGGCTACCGAGCTGACCACCCAGCCAGGTCTTGATGAAATTTTTGCCTTGAGTCGTCTGCTGGATGAGGCGCAATCAGGGAAGTGGGATGCTGTGGTACTCGACACCTCTCCTACAGGGAATACGCTTCGCCTGCTCGCCTACCCTGAAATCATTATCGGCGGAAATATGGGCAAGCAGTTTTTCAAGCTCTATAAAAGCATGTCGTCACTGGCTCGTCCGTTGAGCGGAAAATCCATTCCGGATGATGACTTTTTTAATGAGGTCAATGTGCTTCTCAAGCAGATGGAGGATATCAACAAGTTTATTCTCAGTCCCGAGGTTACTTTCCGACTGGTACTGAACCCTGAGAAACTCTCCATTCTTGAAACAAAGCGCGCCTATACGTTCGTGCATCTTTATGGTATCAATGTTGACGGTATTGTGATCAACAAAATTTTGCCTACCTCAAAAACGGTCGGCGAGTATTTTGAGTTCTGGGCCGATCTGCACAGTAAATATCTGATGGAGATCGACAGCTCCTTTTACCCTACTCCGGTCTTCCGCTGTCATTTGCAGAGAACAGAACCGATCGGGCCGGATGCGTTGCATGATATCAGCAAACTGGTTTTTGGCGAACAGCTTCCTGACAAGATTTTTTATTCCGGAAAGAACTTCTGGATTGAGAGCAAAAAAAATGCAGCAACGGAAGATCATCGCGAAGTTCTTTGCATCAAGGTACCTTTTCTCAAGGATGCCGAAGAGGTGCTTGTCACTCGCATGGGTACGGACATCGTTGTCACTGTAGACAGGGCACAAAGAATCATAACTCTTCCACGGGCGCTCTACAGTCTTGAAATGGAAGAGTATATACGGGAGGATAATCTTCTTCGCGTGGTCTTCAGAGATATTCCTGTTGAAAAAGAGGAGCAGGAGTTGAGCGTGAATAAAAATGTGCTCGATAAACTGCGTTCAATGAGGCGAATGAAGCTGTAGTAAACGTGGGGAACAGCCGCAGGAAGAAAAATTCAGGGGAAAGAGTTTAAGTTTTCACGGGAATCTTGTATCTTCAATGTTTAAAACGTTGAATTAACGGCAATTTACCCCAATTTTTGTTAAAGAATCAGCTTATATCATGCCCGAGAAAGCGCACTATGGTTTGTTGAAAGGGAAGAAGGGAATCGTATTCGGCCCGCTTGATGAAAGCAGTATCGGCTGGCAGATTGCGCTTCATGCCTACAGGGAGGGCGCAGAGATCGCCATCTCGAATGTTGCGGCCGCGTTGCGTTTCGGCAATATTGAAGAACTCTCGACCCTATGCGGTAATGCTCCGATGTTTGTTTGTGATGCGTCGAAAAATGAGGACGTCGATGCATGCTTCAAGGAACTTAAGGAAAAAATGGGTTCGGTCGATTTTATTGTCCATTCAATCGGGATGTCACAGAATATTCGCAAGCAGTTGCCCTATGAAGATCTGAACTATGAGTGGTTTATCAAAACCCTTGATGTTTCTGCTTTGTCGTTGCATCGGCTCGTCTCTTATGCTTTGAAGAATGAGGCAATCAATAAGGGCGGCAGTATTCTCTCTCTTTCCTATATCGCGTCACAGAGAAATTATTGGACCTACTCTGATATGGGTGATGCCAAATCGCTGCTTGAATCCATTGTCCGCAGTTATGGACCAAGGCTTGCAAGGCAGGCGATCCGTATTAACACCATATCGCAGAGTCCAACCTATACCAAGGCAGGAAGCGGTATTCCTGGATTTGAAAAAATGTACGAGTATAGTGACCTCATGTCGCCTCTTGGAAATGCTTCTGCCGAAGAGTGTGCTGAATATTGCATGACTATTCTCAGTGATCTTTCCCGCAAGGTCACCATGCAGAACCTGTTCCACGATGGCGGTTACAGTTCGATGGGAGCGACCATTCCCATGATCAAGCTTGCTCATGAGGTGCTTAATGACAAGGAGCTTGCATTACGGGTGGGTCTCGATGAGTGACTCCCTCATTCCTTCTGTATGCAGGAGGATGAGGCCGTAGCGTTGTTTTCGTTTGTTTGACAGACAAGTGTCCGGGTTCCCTCTAAAGATGATATGGCCGTGCTGTTTTTCTGTGCATTCTGAGTGATGCACAGAAAAATACGGTCAGTACTATTACGTATTTTATCGCCGAACGGCTCTGTTCACCATCCCGCTTCGGGCGCATTGATTGTCGGCGTCCGTTTTTGTGTGGTCGGTGTGGATGTTTGTCGGAGGCTTTCACAGCAGTTATATTTCGTTTTCGTTTCAGTTGGGGCGGCGCTCGCTTCTGTGCGATTTCATGAGATTCTTTTTCCTGAGTATCTTTTTCGAATAATTTCCAAAAATACTTAAAACGACACTATTACAGATGGCAAAAACAGCAAAAATTATCTACACCAAGATCGATGAGGCTCCTGCTTTGGCGACCTACTCTCTCCTTCCCATTCTCAATGCATTTGCGAGGGGTACTGGCGTTGATTTTGAGCCCAGGGATATCTCACTTGCAGGAAGAATTATTGCAAATTTTCCTGAAAATCTGACTGAAAGCCAGAGAATACCCGATTACCTTGCTGAACTGGGCGCTCTTGCACTGACTCCCGAAGCAAATATCATCAAGCTGCCGAATATCAGTGCCTCAATTCCCCAGTTGAGAGCCGCTATCAAAGAGCTTCAGGAGCATGGTTACAACATCCCTGATTATCCTGAAGCGCCTGCAAATGAAGCAGAAAAAGAGCTTCAGACAAGGTTTGCCAAGGTTCTTGGCAGCGCTGTAAACCCGGTTTTGCGCGAGGGAAATTCCGATCGTCGGGCGCCGCTTTCGGTGAAAGCCTTTGCACAGAAAAATCCGCACAAGATGGGCGCATGGAGCAGCGACTCCAAATCACATGTCGCCTCAATGAGCGCGGGTGATTTCTATGGCAGTGAAAAATCTGTTACGGTGGGCGAAGCAACCGCAGTTACCATAGAGTTTGTCGACAATGCAGGTCAGTCAACCGTTCTGAAAGAGAAAACTCCGTTACTTGCCGGTGAGATTATTGATACATCCGTCATGAATGTTCGCTCACTCCGCAACTTTTTTGAAGCGCAGATTGCCGATGCAAAAGCTACCGGTGTGCTGCTTTCGCTGCATCTGAAAGCTACCATGATGAAGGTCTCTGATCCCATCATGTTCGGTCATGCCGTTACCGTTTTTTATAAGGATGTGTTTGAAAAACATGCCGCACTTATCAAAGAGCTTGGCGTGAATGTGAACAATGGTCTTGGTGACCTCTATGCCAAAATCCAGAAACTTCCTGAGGCACAAAAAGCTGAAATTGAAGCTGATATCAATGCCGTTTATGCCAACCGTCCGGCACTTGCCATGGTTGATTCCGACAAGGGTATCACCAATCTTCATGTTCCGAATGATATCATTGTTGATGCATCCATGCCCGTGGTTGTTCGTGATTCCGGCAAGATGTGGGGCCCTGACGGCAAGCTTCACGATACGAAAGCCATGATTCCCGACCGCTGTTATGCAACCATGTATCAGGCTATCATCGAGGATTGTAAACAACATGGCGCCTTTAATCCGGCAACCATCGGCAGTGTGCCAAATGTTGGGCTTATGGCTCAGCAGGCAGAAGAGTACGGTTCACACAACAAGACCTTTGTAGCGCCCGCAAACGGGACAATTAATGTTGTTGATGCTGCTGGCCAGACCGTGCTCGCACAGGCTGTTGAAGCGGGTGACATTTTCAGGATGTGCCAGGCAAAGGATGCTCCGGTCAAGGATTGGGTAAAACTTGCCGTCAAGAGGGCAAGAATAACCGGAGCGCCTGCAATTTTCTGGCTCGACAGCAAGAGGGCTCATGATGCAGAGATCATCAATAAAGTGACAGAATATCTCAAAGAGCACGACACCACCGCTCTCGATATCCGTATCCTGACTCCGGTTGAGGCCATGCGTTTCTCTCTTGAAAGAATCAGGGCAGGCAAGGATACCATCTCGGTCACCGGTAACGTGCTTCGCGACTATCTTACCGATCTCTTCCCGATCATCGAGCTTGGCACCAGCGCCAAGATGCTTTCGGTTGTACCTCTCATGAACGGTGGCGGTCTGTTTGAGACCGGTGCAGGCGGATCCGCTCCAAAACATGTGCAGCAGTTCCAGAAAGAGGGCTATCTGCGCTGGGACTCCCTCGGAGAATTTTCAGCAATTGCCGCATCGCTTGAGCATGTGGCCCAATCGTTCAGCAACGACAAGGCAAGGATTCTGGCCGAGACTCTCGATCAGGCCATTGGCAAGTTCCTCGACAACGACAAGTCACCAGCCCGTAAAGTTGGCCAGATCGATAACAGGGGAAGCCACTTCTACCTTGCACTCTACTGGGCAGAGGCGCTTGCCGCACAGCAGGAAGATCAGGAACTGCAGAGCCGTTTTGCCGCTGTTGCACAGCAACTTGGCGACAATGAAGCAAAAATCAACGAAGAGTTGATTGGCGCACAGGGCAAACCCGTCGATATGGGTGGCTATTACAATCCGGATGAAGTCCTGACAACACAGGCCATGCGTCCCAGCGCCACCTTCAATGCCATTATTGACGCACTCTGATTTTTTTCATCAGCCGCTATACACAGGAAGCCCGGATTGTTCCGGGTTTCCTGTGTTTTTGTCGTTTTTCTCAGGCAAAGAGCTTTTTCTCCCTCACTCTCCCTTCTCAAGGCTCTCCACTCCATGCATAAAGAAGCCCCTTGCGGCTGAGTTTAAACGCCACATCATCAATATCTCCGGGTGAAACCACAAAGCAGCCATTGCTTCTGCCGATTCTCGGGCCGTTCAAGGTGACGAGATTCAGTATGATGTAACCCAGTGAGACATAATCAGCCGAATGCAGCACAATATCGCGGTTGAATGCATTGCCGTTTCTTGCTGGTTCAAGCCCTTCAAGGCGCACGGCCATTCCGTGGTCGCCCATGTACGCATCAAGCACGTTAAAAAGGCCCGTGCTGCTCATACCCGAATCAAGGGTATTGGAAAAGCGGGTTGCATACAGGTCGCCGGAATTTTTTCCATGCGCTACCCGGTAAAACCACTCCTCCCCGCTGACAAGATCAATCACCGCCATGCGTTTTATGTAAGAGGGCTTCGAATAATCCACCACCGCAAGGTATCGGATTCCCATTTCCGGATGAGCTGCTCGATGGGTTTCGAGAGCCGCAATCGCCGCCCGGTAAGCCTGTGGAGATACTTTTTCCGGTAGGTAAAGCAGCAGAGTTCCACCAAGAAAGAAGAGCAGGAGCGCCACCAGAGTGCCATAAAAGGCTTTTTTTTGTTGAGCGCTCATCGTTTTATCCGTTTTTACCCGTTATTTGCCAGTTGCCTTGTGGTTCTACCAAAAATACTACTTTTCAATTTTCTTGCCGCATCAAACTGGCATTGGAGTGTGCAACCTTGTGCCGGGAAAACCTTGCCATTCCGGGCAAATAAGATTGTTCAATGTGGGGTGTAATGCGTAACTTAAAGAACATTCAGTGAACCGTTATAATCCCCGTTTGCGTGATCCTGTTGCTTCGTTTTGCGGAGTTTGAGCACAATCCGCTCACAATGGAGAGATGGTTCCCTTCAGTTTTATGTAATAGAACAGGTTAAAGAAAAGGTATGGCACAGAAAACCCTGAACGTCATGTTCATCGGTGATGTTGTTGGCACTCCGGGTCTCCAGATGGTAGGCCGGATGCTGAAGAGTTTTATCAGCAAGTATCATGTTGATTTTGTTGTCTGTAATGGTGAAAACGCCCATCATGGCAAGGGGATGAGCCTCGAAGCGCTCAACCAGCTTCTTGAGGCTGGCGTCAATGTGGTGACCGGAGGCAACCATACCTGGAGCAATTTCAACTTTTTTGATACCCTGAAAACGCACCCGCAGGTGTTGCGTCCGCTGAACTATCCCAAAGGCACCTATGGCAAGGGTTACGCCATCTACAAGCTGCCAAACGGACTGGGAGATATTGCTGTGGTCAACCTTCAGGGCAGGACCTTCATGTACTCCATTGACTGCCCCTTCAGAACGGCAGACTGGGCGATCAAGCAGATCAAGGAGCAGGGCAAGGATAAGGTGCGCCATATTTTTGTTGATATCCACGCAGAGGCAACCGCAGAAAAGATTGCCCTTGGCTGGTATCTTGATGGAAAGGTGTCGGCGGTCATTGGCACCCATACCCATGTTCCGACGGCGGACGAACGTATCCTGCCAAAGGGGACAGGTTACTGCACCGACGCAGGCATGACCGGGCCGCATAACTCCGTCATCGGTATGCAGATCAAGTCCGCAACAGACCGGATGCTCTACCAGACACCCCACAAATATGAGTGCGCAGAAGATGATGTCCATTTTTCAGGAGTACTGCTCTCAATGGACGTGGCAAGCGGAAAAACGGTAGGTATCCAGCGGATTTTTTACCCGGAATTCGACCGTGGTGTGGTGCAGGGATAAAGATAATCGTTAATGCCCCCGCATTCGTAAGGGCATGGCATGCCATGCCCCTACGGGGTATCAAAAAACCGTATATTACCTGATTCCCTGCTCAAATTCCTCTGCAAGAATAACGTCATCGACGCTGCCGATATAGAGCGGAGTGCGCTGATGGAGTTCAAGTGGCTGAATATCGAGGATGCGATCGCGTCCGTTTGTTGCGCGTCCACCAGCCTGTTCACAGATGAAGGCAAGGGGATTGGCTTCGTACATGAGCCGGAGCTTTCCCTTGAGGTGCTTTGTGGTTGGTGGATAGACGAAGACTCCGCCGGTCAGAAGGTTGCGGTGGAAGTCGGCAACCAGTGAACCGATGTAACGGGTGCTGTAGGGACGATTGGTTGCAGGGTCTTCCTCCTTGATATAGTCGAGATATCTTTTTGTCCCTTCGTTGAACTGCGCGTAGGAGCCCTCGTTGATCGAGTAATATTTGCCGCTTTTCGGGGTGATGATGTTTTCGTGAGAGAGGAGAAACTCGCCGATGGTCGGGTCGTAGGTAAAGCCGTGCACCCCGTGGCCGGTGGTGTAGACCATGACGACCGATGAACCATAGATGACATAACCGGCAGCAACCTGTTCGTAACCATGCTGCAGGCAGTCACTGAGGCTTGCCTTGCCGGGATCATCACCTTTCAGTTTATAGATAGAGAAGATGGTGCCCACGCTGACATTGACATCGATGTTTGAGGAACCGTCCAAGGGATCAAAGAGAAGCGCATAGTTACCGCTCTCATTTTTCGGCGGGATAATGACGCCTTCATTTTCTTCGGAACCCATAATGGCAAACCTTCCATGCTGGCCGATGGCGGAGATGATTTTTTCATTGGCGAACAGATCAAGTTTTTTGACCTCTTCACCCTGGACGTTGGTGCTTCCTGTGAAACCAAGAATATCGACCAGTCCTGCTCGCACAACTTCTCTCCTGACCAGCTTTGCGGCAAAGGCCACATCATTGAGAAGGTCGGTCAGTTCGCCTTGTGCATCCGGGAAAAATTTCTGCTGTTCGAGGATGTGGCGTTCAATGGTGATCAGATTACTCATGTTCTGTGTTCCTGATTGTTAGTGTTCATGTATTGACTGATGGACTAAGCGTTCACTTTGAAGTTTAATGTAAAAATATTCACACCCTCTTTCAAGCGCAGAGAGCAGGAGATCGTGGTCTGAACATTTTTTATCAGGAAATGGTGAACTCTTCTCTAAATTGGTGATTTCCATTAGCACTTTTTCAATCTCCCATGAAACGATTCCGCTGGAATTTGCTCTCTCCTGATGAACAGGCCGTTCTTGTTCTTTCGGAGGCAATCAATGTGAGTTTGCCCGTTGCAAGAGCATTATTCAATCGCGGCATTCAGACCTTCGACGAAGCGAAGGAATATTTCCGATCCTCAATACTCTCCCTTCCATCCCCCTATCTTTTGCTGCATATGCGCAAGGCGGTTGACCGCGTTGTGCAGGCCATCAGGGATCATGAAAAAATAATGCTTTATGGTGATTATGATGTTGATGGCACAACCGGGACAGCGCTGCTTTTGCTCTTTTTGAAAGAGCAGGGGGCTCTGGTTTCCTATTATATCAATGACCGTTTTACGGAGGGCTATGGTTTATCGGCGGAAGGCATCGATGCGGCTGTTGAGCAGGAAGTGACGCTTCTTGTTACGGTCGATTGCGGTATAAACGAGAATGAAGCGGTACTGCGCTGTGCAGCTCATGGTATTGATGTCATTATCTGCGATCATCACGAGCCGGACGAGCTTCCCCTGGCCTATGCTATTTTGAACCCGAAGGTTCCGGGCTGCACCTATCCCTTCAGGGAGTTATGCGGGTGCGGTGTGGCATTCAAGTTCATTCAGGCCATCGCCGAGCATGTGCACGCTGAGCCGGAGAGCTGGCAGAAATATCTTGATTTTGTTGCCATTGCAACGGCAGCCGATATGGTCTCTCTTGAACAGGAAAACCGGACGCTGGTTCGAGAGGGATTGCAGAGAATGCGCACAAAGCCCAGAACCAATTTAATGGCGATGTTTTCACTTATGAAAATTGCTCCGGCAGAACTGGGCATGTTTCATATTGCATTTGGTATTGCTCCACGTATCAATGCTGCGGGCAGAATGCACTCTGCACATTTGGCGGTTGAATGGCTTCTTTCTGATACGTCGGTTGAATCACAGCGCCATGTCGATGAACTTGACCGTATAAACTCGCTGCGCCGGGAAATTGATGCTGATATCATGGGGAAGGCAGAAAAGATGCTCGACAGCCATTTTGCCTCCTATTGCTCCTCAATTGTGCTCTATGATGAATCATGGCATATCGGAGTCCTTGGTATTGTCGCTTCCAAAATGATTGAAAAACATTACCTGCCGACGGTCATTCTTGGTGGCATGAACGGGCTTATCAAGGGCTCGGTACGAAGCGTTGAGGGGCTCAACATCTATGAGGCACTGCAGGAGTGTGGTGACTACCTCGAACAGTTTGGGGGGCATCATCAGGCAGCAGGTATTACTCTTCGCCCGGAGAACTTTGCTGGATTCCGCAAAAAGTTCAACGAGGTCTGTTCCACTCTTCTTTCCATAGGTCAACGTCAGAAAGAGCTGGTAGTTGATTCAAAAATTGCCCTTGAGGATATCACTTCGCGGTTTGTCAATGTGCTCGAACAGTTTGCACCTTACGGTCATGGTAATCGTGAGCCGCTCTTTCTCTCAGAAGGAGTTGTTCCGTATGGTCAGCCAAGACTTCTGAAGGAGAGGCATGTCAAGTTTACCGTCAGGGATAAAAACGGGCGCACCTTCGACGTGATCGGTTTTGACCGCCTCGATATCTACACCGAACTCAAGGCACACTCCCGTCCGGTATTTACAATGGTCTATTCGGTAGAAAAAAGGATGTGGAATAACCGTGAACAATGGCAGATCAAACTCAAGGATCTTGAGCTTACCAAACGGCATGTTGGCAGTTAACCCAACCAAAAAAGCCGTTTCACGCGATTGTTGGTGAGACGGCTTTTTTGGTAAAAAACAGGTGCTGATGTTACAGTCTAACCCTCAGACCAAGCAGAAAACTGCTGCCTGATGATTTGAAATCGTAATGAAAATCAGGATTTTCCATGCTGATGCGGCTATGTCCGGAATAACGGTACTGTGCATCAACGGTGACTTTCCTCGTTATTGGAATACCGATGCCTGCACCGAGCTGATAACCAAGTACGGTATGGTGCTCGGTCAGTCCGGGATAGGGAGCGCCTTTGACTTTTACGTTATCGAAATTAACCCTGCTGCAACCAAGGCCTCCAGTGAGATATGGGTTAATGCCTTCTGGATTGAAATCATAGTAGCCATTTGCCATAAGAGAGGTTACTGATTTAAAGCCTTGCATATCGGCAGTACCTCCATGTTCTGTGCCTCTGTTCACGTCGCCCTTCTGATAGCTGAGTTCAGCCTCGATCCTGTAATCCTTAAAATCGAGTCCGGCAGCACACCGCAGGTCGATACCGGATTTGAAGGTCATTTCAGCCAGGGTAACGTTGGTCGAAGGGCTTTTGAATGCGGTATCATTGAACGACGAGACTCCGATATTGCCGCTGACATAAGGTGACGATGCAGCATAGGAGGGCGCTGCAAGAGTGCCTGCAGCAAGAATTGCTCCCAACAAGGCAAGATGTTTCTTCATAAGGAGGTTTGATTTTTTTTAACCAGAGAAGGATAATTTTTTGTACGGACTGAAGGGAAATGTACGAAAAAGGATTTAATTCGATAGAAGGGCGGTTTCGTCATAATGAAGCCGAAGAGCTGTTTTTTTAGGCTCAGCCCTCCTGTGTTTCCGGTACGCTTGTTTCGTGGCTGATTTTTGTCAGAATTCCGGCAAGTGAGGAAAGGGCAGAAACAGCGAAGAAGATGAGCGACAGCGCGACGCCTGCGTGTGTCTCAACCTGTATAAATCCAAGCAGATAAAAGAAGGTTATCTCCCGGGCTCCGGCCCCTCCGATCGTGATTGGAATAATGGTTGCAACCGTTGATATCAGGAATATCGCCAGATAGTCGATCATGTGTGCATTCTGTGAAAGAGCTTTTAGGATAAAAAAGACCGAGATCACCTGGGCTATCTGAATCAGCAGCGATTCGATTGAGGTGATGGTAAAAACCTCGACAAACTGCTTATAGAAGAGCTTGTTCAGCAGGAGAGTCAGTGGGTAGATGGTAATGAGCACTACCCATGCATAGGGCACAAACTGGGGCAGGTGCGAGGCAAACGTGCTTGATTGCAGCAGGATGAGTGAGAGAAAGATCAGTGCGATGATTCCCGATATCCGGTCCCAGAAAACAGCATGAAAAACATTGATCATTTTCAGACCGTGGTTTTTCTGAAGCACATAGATTTTATAGCCATCACCGCCAACACCTCCCGGAAGAAAAAGGTTATAGAACATTCCGAGATAGTAGAGCTTAAAACTGTACATCGCGGAAAGCTCAATGCCGATAGCCTTGAAAAAGCGGTTCAGGCGCACCGCATTGATAACCTTTGAGATATTGAAAAACAGGAGAGAGAGCAGAAGATACCAGGGGTTGGCATTTCGGATGATGCTCCCAAGTTTGGCAACATCGGTCTTTCTCAGTACCAGATAAAGAGCTGCGCTCGTGACAAGGATCTGCAGAAGCGTTTTCAGCAGTTTTTTGGGGTTGATTTTACTGTTTGCCAACGATCTTTTTGATGATATAGGGTTTCTTGTTCTGTGATTCGTAATAGGTGCGCATGATGAATTCAGCAATGAAGCCGGTCGTAATGAGCTGAATGCCGATAAAGGTCATGATGATGCCAAGCGAGAGCAGCGGACGACCACCAATCTCCTCACCAAAAATTTTCAGGGCCAGCAGGTAAAGATTCAGGGCTATTCCGATAAAAAGAGAGAGAAAGCCAAGGGTACCGAAAAGATGCATCGGTTTCTGGCTGTATTTCTGGAAGAAAAGCATGAAGAGCAGGTCGCTCAGCACTTTGAAGGTGCGCCCGATGCCGTATTTCGATTTTCCAAATATCCTGGGATGATGGCGGACATCAACCTCTTCCATATTTGCACCATAGAGTTGTACCAGAACCGGTATAAAGCGGTGCAGCTCACCATAAAGACCGAGATTTTTAGCAACATCCTTTTTAAACACCTTCAGTGTACAGCCATAGTCGTGGATGTGCACATTGGTCAGGTTTCTGATGAGCGCATTGGCGATCTTGCTCGGTATTTTCCTCAGAATCATACCATCCTGCCGTCCGGCGCGTCGGCCAGCAACCACATCAAGATCGTGGTCATAGAGGTACTGCATCATCATGGGAATATCTGAAGGATCGTTCTGCAGATCACCGTCGATGGTGGCTATCAGTTCCCCGCGTGCATGATCGATACCGGCGGCCATTGCGGTTGTCTGACCGTAATTTTTATTCAGGACAACAAGTTGTGCATTGGCGGGAGCGTTGGCCTGGATCTCGGCGACGGTGTTGTCGGTAGAACCATCGTCAACCAGAACAATCTCATGCTCGACATTTGCCAGTGAAAGGGCAAGAGCGGCAAAGAGAGGCTTGATGTTCTCAGCCTCGTTCATAACCGGTATGACCACCGATAACTTTATGATCTCAGAATTCATGGTCTCAATTTTACCAGCACAATACCGTTTTTACGATAGAGTACGGCAGGATTATCAAACGTCCGAAGCTCTTTGACGGTTGTCAGAGCAATTTCTCCCGGCTCAGGCATACGTTTTTCAACAAAAGATTCCGAATATACTAAAAAAGAGGGGTTATAGGTTTTCCACATGACAATTTTATACCCCCTCTTTTTTGCCATCAAAGCAGCCTCCTTCACGGGTTCCTGCATGAGTTGACCAGCAAAGGGCATAAGATAGAGGTTGATAAGAAGAGCAAAGATCACACCGGTTGCAACCAGTTTCCCCTCAAGAGAAAAACGGGGCAGGAAGGGTATGGCAGAGACTCCGGCCATGGCCGCCCCAATGATCAGCAGATAGTTCTGGTCTGTAAGCAGCACGCCCCCCTCGACTATTGCCCTGATATAACTGTCGTCGATTTTTTGCAATGCCACCTGCAGGAGCAGCGGGAGGGAGGCAAAAGCGGCGAGCAAAAGCAGCGGCCAGAGTGCAAGGCTTTTTGGATGACGGTTCATCGGCACAACCCTTGCCATAAGGATAAAGAGCGGTGTATAACCGTAGATCATGTAGTGCGGCAATTTGGTGCCCGAGAGGGAGAAAAAGAGAAAAACAAAGGCGAACCAGATAAGAAGAAAACGGTTCACCCGGTCGGAAAGCAGTGGCTTGATGTTGAAAAGCAGGGTAAAGAAAAGACCGGTAAAGGGCATGAGTCCGAGCATGATGACCGGAACATAGTAGAACAGTGAGCCCGAGTGCCCTTCGAAAGAGGAGTTGAAACGGCTGATATTGTGCTTGAAGAAAAATCCTTCAACAAAAGCCATTCCCTGATCACGGTATTCCAGCAGATACCAGGGCAAGGCAATGGCGAGAAAGAGTATGATCCCTGTCGGGTTGAAGATCATGCGCAACCATTGCTTTAAGGATCTCTCCTGCAGTGAAAAAAGAAATGTTACGGCAAAGGGAATAATGAGGGCAATCGGCCCTTTCGTAAGCATACCGAAACCAGCGGCAGCAAAGGAGAGGTGCAGGGCGAGCTTCGAGCCTGTTTTGTAATGATGGAGCAGCCCGAACATGGTTATGGCAAGAAAGCAGTTAAGGAGGCCGTCTGCTATGGCCGCTTTGGCAATAACCATCACCTGCATCGAGAGCACCATCATCGCCGCAGCAAGAAAGGCCTGGCGGTTGCCGATTTCTTTTCGCACAAACAGAAAAATTGATACTGCCCATGCGCTGCCAGCCAGGGCAGAGGGAAGCCGGAACGCAAACTCACTCAATCCGAACACCCTGACGGAGGCCAGTTGCAGCCAGTAAATCAGGATCGGCTTGTCAAAACGGGGAGCGCCGTTCAGCCAGGTGGTCAGATAATTTTTGCTGATCATCATCTCCCGCGTAGCCTCGCTGAAAGCCCCCTCATCAACGTCAAAAAGTGGAGCAGAGCCAAGGCCCAGAAAAAAACTGGCAAGGATCAGGATGATGAGCGCAGCCAGAAACCAGCCGGTTTCAGATTTCATTGTGTAAGGAGTCATCAAACTTTGTTTTGAAATAAAGATGGTAGAGCAGCATTGTTGAAACAATACCAAAAAAAGAGCCGGCTATAACATCACTGACATAGTGCTGGGCAAGAAAAATACGACTGAAAGCGATCAGGAGAGCGCCAAAGAGGGCGGCAAAGCGACAGCGCGGGTAAAGGGTTGCAAGAACCGTAGCCACGCTCAGCGCCGTTGCAGAATGGCCGGAGGGAAAGGAGGTCCATGCGTGTTCCCAATGGAAAGCGGCAAATCCGTAGAGCTGTTCACTGAAATAGAGTTTCGGCCTTGCCCTGCCAGCGAGGTATTTAACAAGGTCAGCACTCAAACCCGAAAGAGCGACGGAAGAGAAGAGGAAAAGGCCCGCATAAGCCCTGAACGGGTTGCGGTTGCGAAAAACAACAAAAAGCAAGAGCCCCCCGACAAGGTAGCCTGTTGAATCGCCAAAGAGCGTTATTTTTTTGAAGAGGGTGTAAAGCGCGGCATTGTCGAGCGCATGGAACCACAACGCAGTCTCAATATCCGCATAGGTAAAACTGACGAAACAGAGCAGGGCAACCGTCGCAGAGCTGATACTCCATTGAAGGGAACGATTCATCATCAGACTATTTTTTGTAGATCAGGCTGTAATCAGTAAAGCCGCTCATGTCGCCCTTTTTCGCCTTGAGGTGGCTTTCGATAAAGAGCAGCAGGCGGGATTCGCTGGTTCTTCTGCGATAAATCGCTCCTTTCCAGATGACCGATGAGCTGGCAGAATCCGGAACATCCTGTGAGCGGACAAGTGCAAGAAGGGGAGCTTTCCGCTGAAAAATCTCCTCTGGCAGAGCTTCAGGGATCACTCTCCGTTCAGCATAAAAAGGGAGATTAAAGATCAGCTCATTCTGAAGATAGAGTGGAATATCCTTCTGAATATGATGTTCGCGGTTAATGGCATTGCCGATGAGATCAACTGGCCGATGCTCTTCAAGTTCCGGAAGAACAGCGATGGTGAAAATCAGCAGAGCGCTGAAGGTGCCGATAAAGGGCTGGAGGTAGCGGAGATCAACGCTGTTTGATCCAGCGCCATCGTTGCTTTTTTGAGGAAGAGCCGTGATAATGATCAGCAGCAGTGCAGATGCGGTGATCAGATGATAGAAAAGAGGAAGATTGAAAATGATGATGATTGCCGTGCTGAGCACAATTCCGGCAGCGGCAGGCAGGAGGAAAAGGCTGTTCCAGAGCCAGGTCGAGAGCTTGCCTGAGGGGGTATAGCGGGTGATGAAATGGGCCGAGAGAAGCGCAAGAGCCGGATGAGCCTGGATGAAATAGGTCGGAATTTTACCTTTTGCTGCTGTAAAAATAACGAGCATCACAAGAAACCAGGAGAAAGCGAAGGCAATATCCTCTCTTTGGCGGATGGTGAAGAGATAGTGGAAAGCGGCAAAGACAAAGAGAGGAGAGTAGGGAAAAAAGCTCCACAAAATCACTTCCGGATAAAAAAAGAGCTCTCTTATTCCGTTCGACTCCCGACTCAGAGCGCGTTCAACCGTCTCCCGTCTCAGAACGGTGAGGAAATCGTTTCCATACTGCAGATACATCAGCCCGATCCAGCTTAATCCGATAAGGGCCACAATAGCCATGAAAGAGAGCGGTTTCAGCTCTTTCAGCTTCCTGAAGAACAATGGCCATCGAAAGTTTGATTCAATCAGGAGATAGAGAGCGATGATACCGCCAATGACAATGATATAGGGATATCCTTTGGTCAGAACCGTCAAGCCAAGGGCAACAGCCGCAAGCTGGTAATAGCGACTGTTGGCAGAAAGCTGACCCTTCAGAAAAAAATAGAGGGTCAGGGTAAAGAAAAAGGCAAGCGGTATTTCCGGAGAGGCATACTGTTTACCGGCAATAAACTGAATACTGATGGCCTGCATGGCAAAGGCAAGCAGTGCAGTTTTTTCTCCATAGAGCATACGCGCCATAGCCCAGACCAGCAGCGCCGTCCAGAACGCCAGAAGAACAATAGGGAGGCGGATGGCAAATGCATTCATGCCGAACACCTTCGTTGATGCAGCAATCAGCCAGTAGGTCAGTGGAGGCTTGTTGAAACGGGGCTGGTAATTGTAGTTGATTTCAAGATAATTCCCCTTTTCAGCCATCTCCCGCACCGATTCAGCATAAAAGCTCTCATTTTCTGTCCAGATGTCATTGACACTGAAATTGATGAGATAGAGAAGTGCGGTAAGGCTGAGAACAATCCAGAAAACCGGTACTTTTTTCAATAAAACTTTCATAGTTTCAGCCATCACGCAAGGAGTTATCTTTGACCAACGATTCGCCGAAAAAATACATTAAATTTTTTCCTCTTTGCAACTTCTTGTTTTTGCAAATGCAAACTTCTCTCATTCAAAATAAAGATGATGAAAAAATCAGATACGGTAGCGATTCTTCTTCTCTCCTGTGCTGACCGACCCGGTCTGGTTTCCCGCATTTCACACTTTATCTATGAGCGGGGGGGCAATATTCTGGATCTCGACGAGCATGTGGATCCTGTTGAAAAAACTTTTTTTATCCGGGTATCATGGAGTACTGAAAACTTTTCGATTCCCCCCTCTGAGCTTGTTGAGGCCTTTATGCCTCTGGCGAAAGAGTTCAACGCCATATGGAAAATTCGTTTTACCGGTAGAAAAACCCGTATTGCAATATTTGTCTCCCGTTACGATCACTGTCTCCAGGAGATTCTCTGGCGGAACAGTATCGGAGAGTTCGCCATCGATATTGCGCTGATTATCTCAAACCATCCCGATCTTGCTCCGCTTGCCGAACACCATGGAATCCCGTATCATTGTTTCCCTGTCAGCAGTGCCAGCAAGCAGGAGATTGAATTACAGGAAAGAGAGCTTCTTGAAAAGCACTCGATCGACACCATTGTGCTTGCCCGCTATATGCAGATACTGTCATCACAATTCGTTGACCGCTATCCGGGCCAGATTATCAACATTCATCACTCCTTTCTGCCAGCCTTTGTCGGCAGCAGTCCCTACCGGCAGGCCTATGAACGGGGCGTTAAAATCATCGGAGCCACAAGCCACTACGTGACTGAAGAGCTCGATCAGGGACCGATTATCGAGCAGGACATTGTGCGGGTGAGCCACAAGGATACACTTGACGATCTTGTCCGCAAAGGGCGCGACCTTGAACGGCTGGTGCTTGCACAAGCCCTTCGTCTGCACTCCGAGCACCGTATTCTTGTGAACGGCAAAAAAACGGTTGTGTTTGATTGAAAGAGCCAGGGAGAGGTCAACGTCATAGAAAAATTGAATGCCATTATGAGCAACACAACATCGGGAGAGTGTGCGCATACCCATGATTCGACGCATCATCACCATCATCATCATGCGTCAGGAAACATCAAAGTGGCCTTTTTTCTCAATGTGGGCTTTACCCTGGTTGAAATTGTCGGTGGATTGTTAACCGGCAGCACAGCAATCCTCGCCGATGCCGTTCACGACCTCGGCGACTCCCTTGCTCTTGCCCAGGCATGGTATTTTGAGGAAAAATCAGGCGAAAAAAGCAGTGCACGCTACTCCTACGGCTACAAACGCTTCTCCCTGCTTGGAGCGCTCATCAGTACAGTGGTGCTGCTTACCAGTTCACTCTTTGTGCTTGCCCACGCCATACCCCGCATTCTCGAACCACAAAAACCCGATGCCGGAGGGATGATTCTTCTGGCTGTTATTGGTGTTATCGTCAACGGCATTGCCATGGCAAGACTTTCGAAAGAGAGTGGTCTGAATGCAAAAGTGGTTGCCCTGCACCTGCTCGAAGATGTGCTCGGATGGGTTGCCGTGCTTGTTGTTGCCGTTGTGCTCTACTTCTGGGATATTCCGGTGCTCGACCCGCTTCTCGCCGTCATCATCACGCTCTACATTCTCTCCGGTGTGGTTAAAAACCTCAAAGCCATGCTGCCGGTCTTTCTGCAGGCGGTACCCGATGAGCTTGATATCGCTCTCATTACCAGAGAGATCGAAGCGATGGAGCATATTCATGCCGTCCATCATGCACACATCTGGTCACTCGACGGTGTTCATACCGTCTTTACCGCCCACCTCGAAGTCGATGCCCTTCTCGACGCCGAAGCCTACATGCAACTCAAGGAGCTTATCAGAGCGCTGGTTGAGCGATACGGACTCTATCACTCAACCGTTGAAATAGAATATCCCGGAGAGGCGTGCCGTAATCTCCTTTAGCCTCAAGGCTTGATATAGGCGTTCAGACCGATAATGATTGGCTTGCCATTCACCTCTGCGGTGGTGACTGCGTTGCCGCGCGTGCTTGCAACAACAAGGGTTTTCCCTGAAGCCGAAGGGGTAGGGGTTTCAAGATCGATTTCAATACAAAGCTTGTTGTTCTTGATCTCTACAGTCATTGCCATGGTTGCTTCTCCCGTTTTGGTTGAGTCATAAAAAGGGGAGTATACGGAATTATCCCATTTTTATGAGGGGCTCATTTTTTCGGGAGAAAAGTTGTTGCTCCATGCCCCAGCACCCTTATCGGGTTGCAGCAGCGTGGCCTCTCAACCGGATAAATCAAAAAATAATGTAAGTTTCAGCCAGTGCAGTATCGAATGCGACACAACTACTGCGAGAGATGAACATCTTACGACTTTGAAAGCTTATACGCATGGAAACAAAAACGGATCTCTACCTTGGAGACTGCACACAACTGCTCAAAACGTTGCCGGATGATTCGGTAGACCTGATATTTACCTCCCCGCCCTATGCTGACCAGAGAAAACAAACCTATGGCGGCTTTCATCCGGACGACTATGTTGAGTGGTTTTTACCGATATCCCTGCAGCTTCTGAGGGTGCTGAAACCAACAGGTACCTTTGTCCTGAACATCAAGGAGAAGGTTGTCAATGGCGAACGGAGTACCTACGTGATGGAACTCATTCTTGAAATGAGGAAGCAGGGGTGGTTCTGGACAGAAGAATTTATCTGGCATAAAAAAAACTGTTATCCCGGTAAATGGCCAAACCGCTTCAGGGATTCCTGGGAACGGTTGATCCAGTTCAATAAAAGCAAGCACTTTTATATGGACCAGCAAGCCGTTATGGTGCCAATGGGCGATTGGTCGAAAACCCGCCTGAAAAACCTGAGTGAGACCGACAAATCGCGTGATGAATCGAAGGTCGGCAGCGGGTTCGGAAAAAATATCTCAAACTGGCTGGATCGGGAGATGGCCTATCCGACCAACGTGCTGCACCTCGCCACAGAATGCAACAACAAAAAACACAGCGCAGCCTTTCCTGAAGGGCTTCCGGAATGGTTTATCAAGCTCTTTACCAAAGAGGGAGATACTGTGCTCGATCCATTCATGGGGTCAGGAACAACCAATGCGGTAGCGCAAAGAATGAGAAGAAACTCTATCGGCATTGAAATTGTGCCAGAGTACTACGACATGGTAAAAACGGAGCTGAAACCGGTTGAACTCTATCTGCTGGAACAAAAGGAGGAGCATGAAACCACTTATCCTGAACGACGTATTGACCTACGTTGAAGAGAACATCGGCACCTTTCATCAGAAAAGAATTGCAACCCTCGATGAATTGAGCCTTTCGAAAGTACTGAAAAGAAAGAATCCTTACCTTTTCAAGGCAAAGTATGTTCGTACCGCCAACGAGATTGTCAAGGGACTGATTGATGCCCATATCTCGTCGAACGAAGAGACTGTTTTTGGTGACTGGCTGGAAGGACTGGCCATTTTTATCAATGAAAAAGTGTACGGCGGCTGGAAATCCGGTATTGCGGGCATTGACCTTGAATTTGACAAGGAGGGGAAGCGCTTCATCGTCAATATCAAGTCGGGGCCGAATTGGGGGAACAGCAGCCAGATTGCCAAGATGAAGTCTGACTTCAAGACGGCGGCAAAAACACTGCGCACCAGCAATTCAAAGCTTCAGGTTGTTGCCGTTAATGGCTGCTGTTACGGCAGAGCCAGTACCCCCGATCAGGGCGACTATTTCAAATATTGCGGCCAGACATTTTGGGAGTTTATCTCTTCAGATCCCAATCTCTACACCGAGCTTATCGACCCGCTGGGTCACAAGGCCCAGGAAAAAAGCGAAGAGTTTCAGGACTCCTATGACAGGATGCTCAATAAATTTACCGTTCAGTTCGGGAATGAGTATTGCGACAACGATGGAGCCATTAACTGGAACAAACTCGTAGCCTTCAACTCTTCAGCAAGCCAGCCTTCGAAAATTGCTTGACAAAAGCGGAAACCAGTAAAAACAATGTCCGGTTCACTTGCGCAGATTGAAAGCGAAGCTTGAAGAGGTGAAAACAGCATCAAGCCCGGCAGGCCGATATCCGCAACCTTTTGCGCTCGCTGGGGTTGGGTTGTTTCTCATAAAACGGGTAATGATTTTTGTATGAATGGAGTTACCTTGTACAAGATAGTGTCACCTTATTACTTCTTGTGAATGCCATGCATACCATTCAAGTCAGGAACGTTGCTCCATTAACAGATTTCGGAAACAATATCGAACGGTATATGGAGGAGCTGAGCGTCAGCAAACAACCGCTGCTGTTAACGCGGACAGGGAAAGGTTCGGCTGTGCTGCTTGATGCGGAATCATATCAACAGATGCTTGATCAAATAGCATTTATGCAGTCGGTTACCGAAGGGCTTGAAGTTTATCGTAACAACCGCACTGTGCCAGCAAAGGAGGTTTTTGCCTCGCTTGAAACGATCATTGCCGAAGCTGAAAAGAGATGATTATGGAATTAATTGAACGTGCTATCTGCCAACTGTTTTCCATTGTGTATAAACAGGCCTCAAGCTCACCTTTTGATGTTAAAGGGGTGAAAACAAGAGCAACAACGAAAGATATTCTGGAGGCTGTAGAGGATTCACGATCGAGAGAAAGTGTTCTGAAGCGGTGAATCAGCTTTCGGGTTGTCCGTTCCAGTCCCTCTTCCTGATCTTCTGTTTTTCTGTTTTCTGGAACTCTGAAAAGGAATTTTTTTTTTGAAATAATCACATAATTGGAGTCTCTCACATGAAAAAACTGTTATTGTTTGTTTTTCTGCTGTTTGCAGGATGCACCGGTGTTCCGCAGGGAATCACGGTTGTTGACAATTTTTCTCTCGATCGTTATCTCGGTACCTGGCATGAAATTGTTCGTCTTGATAACCGGTTTGAAAAGGAGCTTGACCCGGTATCGGCGACCTACTCGCTTGCCCCGGATGGCAGCGTCAAGGTGGTGAACAAGGGGTATGATTTAAAAAAACAGGAGTGGAAAACCATTCAGGGGCGCGGTGTTTTTCTTGATGATAAAAAAACCACCGAGGGTGCGTTAAAGGTCTCCTTTTTCGGCCCGTTTTATGCGAGCTACAATGTGATTGATCTCGACAGGGAGGGCTATCGCTGGGCGATGGTTTGCGGCCATGATAAATCTCTTTTCTGGATTTTGTCGAAAGATTCTGTTATGGAGCAGGCTCAACTCAAGGCGCTGGTGGCCAGGGCGACGGCGCTCGGTTTTGATACCGCAAAGCTGCGCTATCTGGGCAAGCAGAAACCGTAAGGATAATTGTGGGGAGCTGAAATTTCCCGGCAATTGAGATTGCCATATATGGGGCACCATCTTTTTGATACATGTAGAAAGCTTCAATTTCTTCATCATCGAAAGACAGAAATAGAGGAAGCGGTTTCCTTTGAGTTTACGATCGTTTATAGGAGAGAAATGCTTATACTTTTACGTTATCGCTGTGATTGTGGCAGGGTGAACGTTATGATGGCGACAGGCCTGACAGTGGTTTTTTTATGAGTGGTGTATTTGGGTCAAGGGGGCTTAAAGGCAGGAAAATGTTTTCCGCTAACAGGTTTCGCGGGTGCGTACCAAAAATAATTCTTTCAATTTTTTCGATGAGCATGGGGGAGAATAATGATATCGTCGATGCACACAATTACGCTGCATGATGCGGAAAATCAGCTTGTGAGATTGGTTGAGCAGGCAGCGCTTGGCAAGGCTTTTATTATCAGCAAGGCGGGACGACCGATGGTTAAAGTGATACCCTATGACTCTATGACCGGGAGTTCAGAACGCCTTGGTTTTATGATTGGTGAGATTTCTGTGCCGGAAGATTTCGATCGTATGGGCAGTAGCGAGATTGCAGGGTTATTTAACGAAAATGCACAGTGAATTTATTGCTTGATACGCATATCCTTCTTTGGGCTGCAGCTCAACCTGATCTTTTACCGGAGGGATGCAAAGATATGCTTGTTAACCCGGTAAATAATTTGTTTTTCAGTGCAGCAAGTCTCTGGGAAATCAGTATCAAATCCGTACTTGGGCGCTCTGATTTTAATGTTGATCCCTTCCGGTTCAGGCGCATGCTTTTGTTTCATGCGTATCGGGAATTAGCTATCAGCAGTGAACATGCTGTGGCTGTAACTATGCTTCCTTTCTTGCATAAAGATCCTTTTGACCGGATGCTTATTACACAAGCCCGGACAGAAGAGATGTTGTTGATTACTTCAGATACTGTGGTAGCAGCTTATGGAGAAGGAATTCAACTGGTATAATTTTGGAAGAGGGTAGCGGTAACATGGGAAAAACGGTTGTTATTACCGGCAGCACCAGGGGGATAGGGTTTGGTCTTGCCCGTTGTTTTCTTGAAAGAGGCTGCAATGTTGTGCTTAATGGTCGCTCTGATGAAAGTACCCGGAATGGTGTGGAAAAGCTTCAGGGTTATGGTGATCGTGTGGCCGCTGTTTCAGGCGATATCTGCAGCAGGGAGGCAATTACCCGGCTTTATGATGAGGCGGTGAGCCATTTCGGGCGTGTTGATATCTGGATCAACAATGCCGGTATTGGCCATGAGATGCGCAATGCATGGGAGGTGGATGATGGTGAACTCAGCCAGGTGCTCAGGGTCAATATTGACGGGGTTGTCTCTGGCACGATTATTCCCTTCTTGCGGATGAAGGAGCAGGGCGAAGGCAAGATTTTCAATATGGAGGGGCTTGGCAGTGATGGCTTTATGCTTGACGGAATGACCATTTACGGCACAACGAAAAGTGCGCTTACCTATTTTACCCGCTCTTTCGCTTATGAGGCACGCGGCACTTCAGTGCAGATTGGAACAATCAGTCCCGGCATGGTGGTGACCGATATGCTTCTCCGTACGGTGAGTGATGGTTCAGCGGAAAGCCGGAAAAAAAAGAAGTTTTTAAATATCATGGCTGACACGGTTGAGAGCGTTGCCCCCTTTCTTGCCGAACAGATGCTTGCAACAACGGTTCAATCTCCAACAATTAAATGGCTGACCAAACCGAGGATGGCTGGAAAGATTGTGTTGGGGCTATTCAGGAGACGGAACCTTTTTGCCTGAAGCGCTCCTCTTTCAAAGGGGAAGTCCGTATTCCTCAAGGATAATCCGGACATGCCGTGGCACCAGCTTTTCGATCCGCTCCGGGTGGCGGAATTTGAGGTAGTAGTAATGCCTGATCAGATGAAAGTCAACCGAGTAGTGGGCAAACCCGATCCCTTTTGGCCCGATCATGCCAAGCGCTCCTGCAAGCAGGTTGCCGAGCCAGAGCGGGATTCTGCTTTTCGGTGAATACTCTTTATCCCTCTCCTTCATGCTCTCGATGATGCGTTTCGTCGTGTTTTCGACAAATGATCGGCACTCCCACTTGCCTGATTCCGGAAACCGTTCGAGTTCAGCTTCAATCAGTTTCAGCAGTTTTTGCCCTGTTTCGGTTCGCACCAGAATCCACTGCCTCTTCTGCTTCGGGAGCAGTTCTGCTCCGATATAGCCTACGGTGATGTCGGCAAGGCTGTTGAGATAGTCAAAGCAGCTCATACATGCAGAGGGGAAGATGGCGGGATTTGAAAGCTCTTCCGGAAGGCTGAAGAAAGGGACTTTTTCAATGCTGCCGTCAAGGTGACGGATGTGAATCCTGAAGTCCTGCATGAACTCCATATGGCAGGCGGTATCGGGTGATTTCGACATTCTCTCCAGAATCCACGGCCATTTTGAGCGTGCAACGTTGTCTATGCAGGGAATTCCTATGGTGAGGAGTTCCATCTCTCGCAGGTATTCGAATCGTTCTTGGAAATCCCGGAGTGTATGGAGGTGACATGCCGCTCCAATGACAAGGACTTTTTTCATCCCCTGATGATATGCGCTTTCAAGGGAGGATAAGAGAGGGGAGAGCACCGGTTTATTGCCCCTTGTTGCGTAGATCTCATCGCTGTTTCGGGCTAACACCGGCTGAGAGAAAAAATGGTTGCCGGGAGTGTGCTGCAGCGATACAACGCCTTCAACAAGCTTCTCTTCAAAGGCCTTTATGGCCATTCGGGTAATGATTCCGCTCCACTGCGATCCGGGTAGCGGCGGTTTCAGTTGAGCTGTAAAGCGGTCAAGTGTGATGCCAAAGCGCATTTCAACCGGATCATCGAGCTTGCGTTCCCGCCCGAAAAGCTGTTTCTCCCTTTCGCCGAGCCAGCCATTGTTAAAAACACAGCTTTGGAGACTTTGTTCAACCGGCCAGGCCTGATTGGAGCAGAGACCGCATGAACTGCAGAGTCCTTTGTCTGACGGATGCATACCGGGATCGAGTGCGTTTGTGGTTATGAGGTTTTTCCTTTATACAGGAACACGGGTTGGTCAAAAAAATAGGGATAATTCCGTATACATCAACGAATTATTTATAAAATAAGATGCAGCGGTTAATATATTGTGGCTTCGCTATGGTAAGCGAAACGAAACACAAATCATTTTCAAGGGAGAAAAAATATGCAGACTATCTATGCTGACGGAGTAGCCAATATTACATTGATTGATGGCATCATCCGTTTTGATCTTGTCAATATCATGCAGCTCGAAAAAGATAAAGCCAATATCCGGCCTGTTGCGGCGCTGGCGATGTCAATGCCAGCCTTGCTTCGTACCCATGAGCAACTTTCACAGGCGATCAACAAAATGGTCGAAGATGGCATTCTGAAAAAAGATGATGCACAGAAAGCGGTCATGGATGGCAAACAATCCTGAACAGAAGAACATCCCGTTTTAAGCCCTTGAACCAACACCACACTCTTATCCTTTCAGGGAGTAGAGTGTGGCGCTGGTTTTTCGAAATGTTGAGATATCATCCCTGTGGTACCTGTTTTGCAGCAGGAGCTGATGCCTTCAGTGTGAAGAGGTGGTAGTTCATGCTGTCTTCAAGGGCGTGGAGGCTTGCTTCAATGATGTTGGTGGAGACACCGACTGTTCCCCAGGTGAAGCGGCCATTGCTTGATTCTATCAGTACCCGCACCTTGGCGCTGGTTCCCCGTTTTTCTTCGAGTACACGTACTTTATAGTCAACCAGCTTGATGCTCTTGATTTCGGGGTAGAAGTGGATCAGCGCTTTGCGGAGCGCCTTGTCGAGGGCGTTGACCGGGCCGTCGCCGTCGGCGGCGATATGTTCTATCTCTTCTCCAACCCTGACCTTGAGTACTGCCTGGTCGACGTTTTTGGCGTTTTTGCTCGATTCGATGTGCACCTTGGTTTCAAGTACTTCAAAAAATGGCTTGAAGTTGCCGATCTCTTTATGCAGCAGGAGTTCGAATGAGGCTTCGGCTCCGTCAAACTGGTACCCTTCGTGTTCGAGCTCCTTGATGTGGTGGACGATATTCTTGAAGAGTTCGCTTTTTTCGGGCAGGGTGATGCCGAGTTCGTGTGCCTTGTAGCGGATGTTGCTCTGGCCGGCAAGCTCGGAGACAAGGACCCTTTGGCGGTTTCCGACCTGTGTGGGGTCGATATGCTCGTAGAGTGAGCTCTCTTTCATGACTGCGCTGACATGGATGCCCCCTTTGTGGGCGAATGCCGATTTCCCGACAAAAGGCGCCCGGGTATTTGACGGCATGTTGAGAATCTCGTAGACAAACTTCGACAGTGAGGTGAGCTGGGTGAGGTGCTCGACAAAGGTGAATGAGCGTTGCAGCTTCAGCATGACGTTGGGAATAATGCTGATGAGGTTGGCGTTGCCGCACCGTTCGCCGATGCCGTTGATGGTTCCCTGGATATGGGTTGCTCCAGCCATGACGGAGGCGATGGAGTTTGCTACGGCGAGATCACCATCATTGTGGCTGTGAATACCCACAGGAACACCGGTAACGGCCAGAACACGGGATACGATATCGGTTACCTCATGGGGCAGTGAACCTCCGTTGGTGTCGCAAAGTACAATTCTTGACGCTCCACCCTCAACGGCTGAAAGGAGCATTTTCAGGGCAAATTCCGGGTTGTTTTTGTAGCCATCGAAAAAGTGTTCGGCATCAAAAAAGACCTCCCGTCCCTGCTGCTTGAGAAAGGAAACGGAGCGATAGATCAGTTCGGCATTCTCTTCATCAGAAATGCCCAGACTTTTTTCGGAATGTGCCTGCCATGTTTTGCCGAAGATGGTGATGACTGGCGTTTCGGAGTGGAGCAGCCCGAGCAGGTTGGGGTCGCTTTCAACGCTTTTTACAAAACGGGCTGTTGAACCGAAGGCGGTGAGCCTGGCATGTTTGAACGAAAGCTGCCGTGCCTTGATGAAAAACTCTTCATCTTTCGGGTTGCTGCTCGGCCATCCACCTTCGATATAGTCCATGCCGAATTCGTCAAGCTTCTGTGCGATAAGGAGCTTGTCCTGAACCGAGAGGTTGATATGCTCACCCTGTGTGCCATCACGGAGGGTGGTGTCGTAAAGTTCTATTTTTTTTGTGGTAACAGTCATAAATCAGTGTTGGGGCATTAAATTTTCCTGACGGGCATAGGCAAAAATACCGCCAGCCTCAACAATATTGAAGACATCGCCAAGGGGATTGAGCTTGTAGGTGATGTTGCTTGTCAGATTTTCGATGGTGTTGGCTTCGACGTCGATTTTCAGTTCGTCACCGGTTTTGATGAGCTGGTTCAGTTTTTCCGCACTCTCGTAGGGGATGGCAAAACCGCCGTCAACGCAGTTGCGGTAAAAAATACGTGCGTACGATTCGGCTACAATGGCCTTGACTCCGGCAACCTTGAGGGCGAAGGGAGCGTGCTCCCGTGACGATCCGCAACCGAAGTTTGGCCCGGCAATGATGATCGTATAGTTTGAGTGGCAGCTTCCCTCCTCGATGAAGAGAATGTTGCCCTGGGGCAGCCCTCCCTGTTCGGGTGGTACTCCTGAAAGGGCATATTTGCCGTAGAGAATCACCTCTTCGGGATCGGAGAGGCTGTAGACCAGATGTTCGGCGGGAATGATCTGGTCGGTATCAATATTTTTGCCTAAAACGTAGGCTTTTCCCTGAATGATGGTTTCCATTATTTGTGTCTGTTTGCCCAAAGTTCAAGTGCGATCAGAGGAAATCTCTCGGATCGGTGAGTTTACCCGTAATTGCCGATGCGGCTGCCGTAAGTGGGGAGGCAAGGTAGACCCCTGCATGTTTGCTGCCCATTCGTCCGGGGAAATTGCGGTTTGTGGTTGAGACGACAACATCGTTGTCAACCGAGCGTCCGACGGTATCGGCAGGTCCACCAAGACATGCGGCGCATGAGGGAAGGGCAATGGTGCATCCGGCATCTTCAAAGATCTGTTTCAGGCTCTGTCCGTCGTAGAGTTCGCACTCAAGGTCACGGGCAACCTTTACTGTGGCTGGCACGATGTTGGTGGTAACGGAAACATGCTGCCCTTTCAGAATTTTTGCGGCCATCATAAAATCGGTCAGTTTACCGCCGGTGCAGGAGCCGATATAGGATTTGGTGATCTTTGTTCCCTGAACGCTTCTGACGGTAGCGCGGTTGTCGGGACTGTGCGGCTGTGCAACCACAGGTTCAAGCTTGGTGACGTCGTAGCGGTACTTGCTGTGATATCGGGCATCCGGGTCGCTCTGGAAGAGCTCGTAGGGTTTCTGGCTTCTTGCCTTGACATAATTTTCTGCGATGCTGTCTGCTGCGATGATGCCGTTCATGCCACCCGCTTCGATGGCCATGTTGGTCAGGGTCATTCTCTCTTCCATCGGAAGGGAAAAAATCGCTTCGCCGTCAAATTCCATCGCACAATAGGTTGCGCCGTCGGTCGTGATGTCGCCAAGAATCTGCAGAATGAGATCTTTTGCTGTCAGATATTCGGGCATCTGACCATCGAAGGTGAAGAGGATGGATTCCGGAACTTTTTCCCAGAGCTTGCCAGTGCCGAGAATGAAGGCTGCATCGGTGTTGCCAATGCCTGAGCCGAACATGCCGAAAGCTCCGGAAGTACAGGTATGGGAGTCGGTTCCGAAGAGCACGGTGCCGGGCAGATTGAATCCCTCTTCCGCCAAGGCTACATGGCAGACGCCTTTGTAGCGGTCGGTGCCGACATCGTAGTAGTGCTCAAGCTGCTGCTCTTTTGCAAACTGGCGCAAGAGATCAATGTTGCGATGGGCGTGTTCGTTTGCCGTAAAAATATAGTGGTCAGGCAGGACGACAACTTTCCGGGGATCCCATACTTTTGCGTCAGCGCCAAATTCCTGCTTGAAAATATCAAAGGTCGGTGGTCCGCAGACATCGTGGGTAAGGAGGATGTCGACATTCAGCCAGACGCTTTCACCAGCGTCGACAAATTTTCTGTTTGCGGCTTTTGAAAGGATCTTCTGGGTTATTGTTTGTGCCATGGTATTCTTAAACCCCGCTTTCTATGGTTTCTGTAGTGATGTTGTCAAAATGATGCTGGCGCAGGCCGAGAGCCTGCAGATAGGCTTTGGCGCTGGCCTCTATGATATCGGTCGAGACCCCTCTTCCGTTAAAGGAGACATTCTTGTCCCGGATGCGGACAAGCGCCTCTCCGAGTGCCTGACGTCCGGCAGTGGTGGAGCGGACGGAGTAGGAGGTAACCATCGATTCGATGCCAAGGGCACGCTCAATGGCTCTGAAGCAGGCATCTACCGGGCCGTCGCCGATTGCGGACTCCTCAAAGATCTGCTCTTTGTGCCGGATCCTGATGGTTGCGGTCGGAATTGAGGCTGTACCGCTGTTGATGTGGAGGTAATCGAGCTCATAAGCGTTTTTCGGCTTGCTCCGTTCATCGCCCATCAGCACTCTCAGGTCATCGTCATAGACCTCTTTCTTTTTGTCGGCAACTTCAACAAAGCGCTTGTAGACCGCTTCGAGTTCAGTATCGTCAAGGTTATAGCCAAGGCTCAGAAGACGGGATGAGAGACCGTGTTTGCCGGAGTGGCGGCCAAGCACGATGCTTGTTTGCGGCACTCCTACCGATTCAGGTGTCATCACCTCATAGGTTTGCCGGTTTTTCAGCATACCGTCCTGGTGAATGCCCGATTCGTGTGAAAATGCATTGTCGCCTACAATTGCCTTGTTGGGCTGGATAATGATGCCGGTAAAGGTCGAGACCATACGGCTCGTATTGTAGAGCTCTTCGGTGACGATATCGGTGTAGAAGTTGTGCAGGTCGCTGCGTACTTTCAGCGCCATCACAATCTCTTCGAGCGAAGCGTTTCCGGCCCGCTCTCCGATGCCGTTCATGGAGCACTCCACCTGACGAGCGCCATGTTCAACTGCACTGAGTGTGTTTGCTACGGCAAGACCAAGGTCGTTATGGCAGTGGACACTGATGATGGCATTGCCGATGTTGCTGACGCGGCTCCGGAGGTCGGCTATTTTCCGGCCAAACTCTGAAGGCCAGGTATAGCCTGTGGTGTCGGGAATGTTGACGGTGGTTGCACCTGCCGCAATAACGGCTTCGATGATTTCTGCGAGAAAGCCCTGATCGGTGCGTCCTGCATCTTCAGCGGAAAATTCAATATCCGAAGTGAAGGTTTTGGCAAAGGTTACGGCGTTCACCGCCATGTTGAGAACGGTTTGCCGCTTTTCCTGCAGGCTGAGGCCGTAACGGTCACTGCCGAATTTCCCGGTGATATGAATATCGGAGGTGCCGATAAAGGTGTGAATGCGGGGTTTGCGTGCCTGCTGCAGCGCCTTCCAGGCGGCGGTAATGTCCTTTTCCACCGCTCTGGCCAGTGCGGCCACAACGGCTTTGGACTCTGCGCTTACCCGCTGAACCGCTTCAAGTTGCAGGGGTGATGAAGCCGGAAAACCAGCCTCTATCACATCTACCCCAAGTTTTTCAAGCTGCCGGGCAATTTCTACCTTTTCCTGCACATTGAGCGAGGCCCCGGGGGACTGCTCTCCGTCGCGCAGGGTTGTATCAAATACGATTATCTTCTCTTTCACCACTCTTTTTGGCCTTTTTTTGATCAGGCGCCGAGGTGCCTGACAATTGCTTCTGTCATCTCTGTTGTTGAAATCACCCTGTCACCTGTATTGGCTATGTCTGCTGTCCGGCAGCCAGAGGCAAGGGCGGCCTCAATTGCCTGCTCGATCTCACGGGCAATCTCCGGAACTTTGAAGCTGTGTTCGAACATCATGGCTACCGATGCGATGGTGGCTATCGGGTTGGCCTTGTTCTGGCCGGCAATGTCCGGTGCACTTCCGTGGATTGGTTCGTAGAGGGCATATTTTGTGCCGATGCTTGCAGAAGGGAGCATACCGAGACTGCCGGTAATCATGCCTGCAATGTCGCTCAAAATGTCACCAAAGAGGTTGCTTGTTACAATCACATCAAACTGTTTCGGATTGCGGACAATCTGCATTGCAGCGTTGTCTACATACATGTCGCTCAGCTCCACATCGGCAAACTCCTTGTGCAGTTCATGCACCACATTTCTCCAGAGCTGTGATACTTCAAGTACATTTGCCTTGTCTATCGAGACGACCTTGCCCTTCCGTTTCCGGGCTGTTTCAAAGGCCAGACGGGCGATGCGCTCAACTTCATAGCGTTCATAGACCATGGTGTTCCAGCCCCGGTTTTCATCGAAGCCGCGTGGCTGGCCGAAATAGATGCCGCCGGTAAGTTCTCTGAAAACGAGGAAATCGGTGCCACGTACCACGTCCGCTTTGAGTGAGGATGCGTCGATCAGTGCGTCATAGACTTTTGCCGGTCTGAGGTTGGCAAAGAGTTGAAGCTCTTTTCGGATTTTGAGCAGCGCAGCTTCCGGCTTGTGTTCGTGTGGCAGGCTCTCCCATTTGGGGCCGCCAACGGCTCCAAGCAGTACGGCATCGCAGTTCCGGCAGGCATCAAGCGTTGCCTGGGTGAGCATCTCTCCATGCAGTTCCCAGGAGGCGCCGCCAAAGGGGTGCTCTTCAATCACAATTTCAAAGCCGTGTTTTCTGGAGAGCTGCTCCAGTACTGAAACAGCTCCTGCAACCACTTCCGGGCCTATACCGTCACCTGGTATTGAGACAATCTTGTACATTCTTCTGTTGAATGGGTTATTTTTTGATCAGCCAGCTCATCATGTCGCGAAGTTTTGCGCCTACCTTTTCAATGGCATGACCACTGTTTTCCTCTCTGAGTTTGTTCAGGTTTTTGTAGCCACCGTTGCATTCATCGATAAACTCTTTGGCAAAACGGCCATCCTGTACCTCTTCGAGAATTTTTTTCATCTCTGCCTTCACCGCAGGAGTGATAAGGCGTGGTCCGCGGGTCATGCCGCCGTACTCGGCCGTATCGCTTACGGAGTAGTTCATTCTTGAAAGGCCGCCTTCATAATAGAGATCCACAATCAGTTTCAGCTCATGCATACATTCGAAGTAGGCAAGCTCTTCCGGGTATCCTGCTTCAACAAGGGTTTCAAAACCGGCTTTGATCAGTTCGGCAGAACCGCCGCACAGCACAGCCTGCTCACCGAAAAGATCGGTTTCGGTCTCATTCTTGATGGAGGTTTCAATAACGCCAGCCTTGGTTCCGCCGAGAGCTTTTGCCCATGCAAGCGCCTGCTGTTTGGCCTCTCCGGTAGCATCCTGATGCACTGCGATAAGGCAGGGGACACCGTTGCCTTCGGTAAAGGTACGGCGTACAAGGTGGCCGGGGCTTTTCGGCGCAATCATGATAACGTTGATTGACTCTGCCGGAATAATCTGTTTGTAGTGAATATTGAAGCCGTGACCAAAAGCAAGGGTATTTCCGGCAACAAGGTTCGGAGCAATTTCTGCGTCGTAGACCGCTTTCTGGTTCTGGTCGGGGAGAAGCACCATCACAATATCGGCCCATTTTGTTGCTTCAGCAACGGTGTTGACTTCGAGGCCGGCTTCCCGTGCTTTTGCGCACGATGAGCTTTCGGGGCGAAGGCCGACGCAGACGTTCAGGCCGCTCTCCTTGAGGTTCAGGGCATGGGCATGACCCTGACTGCCATAACCGAGTACTGCAATATTCTTTCCCTGAAGATAACCGAGATCGGCATCCTGCTCATAGTAAACGTTCATGTTGGTAGAATAGGTTTGATTGGTGATTCAGTAAAAAACAGGTTACTCTCCCCGGTGTATTGCTACCGCGCCAGAACGGGCAAGCTCTTTTATGCCGTACGGCTTGAAGATATCGATAGTTGTGTTGATCTTGTCCGGAGATCCGATGACCTCAATAGTAATGGATTTTTGTTTTATATCCACGACTTTTCCTTTAAAAACATTGATAAGCTCAAAAATCTCATGCTGTACCGTCTTGCTGAGCTTCAGGGTCATCAGAAGCAGCTCTCGTTCAACATGCGGCTGCCGGGTGAGATCGGTAACCTTGATGGTATCGACCAGCCGGTTCAACTGTTTGAGCACCTGGCTGACGATCTGGTCTTCCCCTCTCGTTACAATGGTCATGCGTGAGATTTCCGTATCCTCGGTTTCACCAATGGAGATGCTCTCAAGGTTGAACCCCCGGGCGCTGAACATTGCAGCAACCCGGTTAAGGGAGCCGAACTTGTTTTCAACCAGTACTGATATAATGTGTTTCATAGTCTATTGTTCCCTTTTACTGTAACTCATGGCATGGGTTACAGTGCCCATTTACAAAAAATTTACAGATATTCCTGGCTGTAATATCCGAAGGTAAAAAAACGCGGAGTGCCTAACTGTACACGAAACTTAATATAAAGTTTTTTTTGAAATGAGTGGGCAGGGCCGGGAAGTATGTTTCCCATGTATCCTCGCTTGCAAATGTTGCTACTGATATGCTGTGGCGAGTTTATTCCATTACCGGTGTCTTAAGCAACTTCGGATTGAGGATATTATAGATGATTGTCGTCAGCGATTTGGGGTTAAACGGTTTTTGGATAAAGTTTAGCTGGCTGTCAACTATTGTATTTTGGGGAATAATGTCAGCAGTGTAACCTGATATAAAGAGTACGTTAAGCTCGGGGCGTGCGGCAAGCAGCCTTTTCGAAAGCTCGGCTCCATTCATTTCCGGCATGATGACATCGGTCACTAAAAGGTCGATCGTTCCAGGGTAATTTTTTTCCATTCTAATGGCGTCTGCGGCTCGTTCAAAGGCCAGCACGTTATAACCGTTCTGTTCAAGGATGAGTTTGCAGAGTTTGAGAATGCCAGGTTCATCCTCGACAAGCAGGATTGTCTGATGCCCTTTCTTGAGTAATTGCTTCTGATCTCTATCTGGATTCGTTATTGCCTGTACCATATGCTTGGGCAGTTGAATCGTTATGGTTGTGCCTTTTCCCTGTTCACTTCGGCATTCAATATTGCCGTTGTTTTGTTTGACAATGCCATAGACGGTTGAAAGGCCAAGTCCAGTGCCTTTTCCACTCTCTTTAGTGGTGAAAAAGGGCTCAAAAATATGTTGAAGATCATTTGGTTCAATACCACATCCATCATCATGCACCGAAAGCGAGACATAGTCTGCGGAGTGACACGCAGTTTTATCGGTTTCACAGGGGATTTCAGGCAGAGTGACACAACGGTTATCGATAGTGATTCTGCCATTGCCAGTTATTGCGTCACGTGCATTGATACAGAGATTGACAAGAATCTGGTCGATCTGTGATGGATCAATTTTGATATAGCAATTTTTGCATTCCGGAACCCATGTCAGCATGATATTTTCACCGATGAGACGCCTCAACATGGGAAGCATCTCTGTAATCGCCGTGTTCAGTTCAACAATTATTGGAGAAACAACCTGTTTTCGGGCAAAAGCAAGCAGTTGCCGGGTCAGATTTGCAGAGTGGGTTGCCGCCTGGTGGATAGCAACAAACTGGGCATAGGTTTTCAGTGTGGGGTCACTCGTTTCCATGGCCATTTCTGAATGACCAAGAATAACCGTCAGCATATTATTGAAATCATGAGCGATACCTCCAGCCAGTCGTCCGACCATCTCCATTTTCTGTGACTGTTGAAGTTGAACGGAAAGTTCCGCTTTCTGCTCTTCGATTTGGCGGCGTTCCGTGATATCTACGCTGGTGCCGATAATTCTGAAAATAGCTCCGTTTTCATTACGAACAGGGTTCAGCACGGTCTCCCATAAAGAGCTTTTGCCATGAAACATCATGGACTCTTCATAGTGAATGATCTTGTTTTCACGGATACAGTCGTTATAGTGCTGAATAACCGATTTGGCAATAGGAGGGGGAAAGAATTGTTCAGGTGTTTTTCCTGCCAGTTCATCACTCGTCACGCCCGATATTTGTTCACTGAGCGGGTTAATGGAGTTATAGCGGTAAGTGCCATCCGTTAAAATGTCGACAACAAAAATGGCGTAATTGACCTGATTATAGATGCTCTTGAGAAATTGTCTGCTTTCGATTAACTCCTGCTCATATTTTTTCCGTTCCGTAATATCGCGTATCAATCCGATATATCCGATAAATCCTTCATGTTTATAAAATTGCACATGAATTTCTGCGTAAAAAAGAGTGCGATCCTTTTTTCTGTAGCGGAATTCGAGCACTTCATCCGTCTGCATCATCAAACCATTCTGAAACGAGCTGATCGCTCTCTCAATGTCCTCTTCAGCTATAAACTCGATAAAGCGATGACCAATCACCTCATCAGCTTTATAGCCGGAAATCGTTTCAACAGCAGGTGAGACATAGGTTGTAATTCCACTTTGATCCGTAATAAAAACGATTTCCGAAATTTGTTCGGTAATGGAACGAAACTTTTTTTCACTTACAGCCAATGCCTGTTCAACCTTCTTGCGCTCTGTGATGTCGTTCATGATGGCATACAGTATTTCCTTTTCACCAAATGGAATCAAGCAACTGTACACTTCAACGTCACGTAATGAGCCATCGGCTATCTGATGGGTCTGGTTCTGTCTGCTCTCAAACGGCTCTGTAGTGATCTGCTGAATGGTCATCTGTTTGAGCGTTTCAGTTGGCCACTTGTAAAAGTTGACAGCCGCTTGATTCACGTCGATGATTCTGCCCGTATCGGGCTCTATAACGAGCATGATCGATGAATGCTTTTCAAACACCATCCTGAAGCGATATTCGCTCTCTTTGAGTGCATCATCCCTCTGTTTTTGATCAGTGATGTCAATCATGATACCGGCATACCGAACTATTTTTCCTTCGGAATCTTTTACCGGAGTTCCTTTCGACATGAGCCATCGTACTGCTCCATCAGCTCCGGGAATACGCCAGGAACAAATGAACTCGCAACCCTTATTTACGGCATCAATGGTGGCTTGTCTCACTCGTTCCCTCTCTTCCGGGATAATGGTGTTTATCCAGCTTTCATAGTTCAGTTCAACACTGTTTGGTTTAAGCCCGCAGAGACTCCATATTTCATCTGACCAGATATTGGTATTTGTGGTTATATCATGTTCCCAGGTACCGGAACTGGTTGCGGCCAGAATAAAATGCATTCGTTCATTGGCGGCAAGTAGCCTCTCCTGAAACTCCTTGCGTTTGGTGATATCAATAATCGTTCCGATGTAGCGCACCGTCCTGCCGTTGAGGTCATGCAAGGGTTTGCCTCGGGACATCAGCCAGTGCATGGAGCCGTCGGGATAACAGACGCGATATTCAATGTTCAGCTCGGCGTCACATTTTGCGGCTTCAGTAACAGCGCTGATGACAGAGTCACGATCTTCAGGATGAATGACACTTGCCCAGAGATGGAAGGAGGGACTATTATTGGTTGACTCCAGCCCGTATAACGGCCATATTTCGTCCGACCAGATATTATCGTTCGTTGTCAAGTCCCATTCCCAGACGCCCGCTCTTGCAGCTTCAAGGGCCTGGTTAAACTTTACCTTGCATTCATTGAACCTTGTCTCCTTCTGTTTTTGCCAGGAAATATCTGCAATGGTGATGAACAATTGAGTGATCGTCCCTTCCGGTGACAAGACGGGATTAATGGTAAATTTCCAATTCAAATTCCCTTTTCCATCTTCAAAAACCATTCGTTTGCCCAGGCGAAGTACCTCTCCAATCTTTTTTTTGTAGTGTACCGCCTGTTCTGGAATTTGCAGGATGGTTGCAATCAAATCATAGACTGCGGCGCCGATGCACTCCTCTGCAGAGATGCTGAAACGTGCGGCAAACAGGGTGTTGGCAGTAAGAATTATGCCGTTTGGGTCGATGAGAAGGGCTTCTTCGGGAAGGGACTCCAGCAATGCAAAAACCGGATCGTTGGCCAGCTTGCTCTCCGGGAGGGAATTTTTTGTGAACATCGTTATGGGCAGAATCTGTTTACGCATTTAGAATTCGATGCGTATTACCAATTTTATACTTCAGAGTGTGATCAGTAACTTGTTGATTGATTCTAACTATAAGTAATTCAAAAAGCAATTCCCAAAGTTGGCGGGTGGTTGGCTGAGGAGGTGGTTGTTAAGTTCGTTATCAGATGAAGAGGGCTGCCAGTTACCGCGCGGTGTTCTCTTACTCGCAGTCCTCTTCAGAATCTGGTTTAGACCATTGTTTTTGGATTCAACCGTTCCAGGAGCATATCTGAAATTGAGCCTCCGGCGGGCACCATAGGGAAGACCATATCTTTTTTAACAACCCTGAAATCGACAAGAACCGGTCCTTCGTTCCAGGCCAGCGCCTCCTTGATCGCCTCTCTGGCACGATCAGGATTGTCGGCCATGATTGCCTTGCAGCCGAATGCTTCAGCAACCTTGACAAAGTCGGGGTTGCTGTCGCCAATATCGGTAAAGGAGTATTTTTCCTGGTGGAAAAGCTCTTGCCACTGGCGGACCATACCGAGAAAGCTGTTGTTGATCAGGAAGATCTTTATCGGGACTTTACCATGTACCGCTGTAACAAGCTCCTGGACATTCATCATAAAGCCTCCATCTCCGCTGAAGAGAACAACCGGGCGATCCGTAATGCCGTAGGCGGCTCCGATGGCAGCAGGCAAGCCGTAGCCCATGGTGCCGAGTCCGCCGCTGGTGATGATCGATCGTGGATTGATGAAGGTATAGAACTGCGAAGTCCACATCTGGTGCTGGCCTACATCGGTGACTACTACGGCATTGCCCTGGGTTTGTTTGGACACTTCGTCAATAACAAATTCGGTTCTGAGCTCGTCGTCATCGCTTTTGTAAGTCAGCGGGCACATCTCCTGCCACTCGTGGATTTTGGCAAGCCATGCTGTGCGCTCTTCGACCGTGTCAGGCATCTCTTCGATGAGTGAAGAGAGAAAGTGTTTTGCGTCACCAACAATGGGCAGGTCAACCTTGACGTTTTTGTCAACGTTGGTGGGGTCGATGTCATTATGGATCTTGTATGCCTGTGGTGCAAAGGTATCTACTTTTCCGGTGACCCGATCGTCGAAGCGTGCACCAACGGCAATCAGGAGATCACAGGCATTGACCGCACGGTTTGCCCAGTAGGTGCCGTGCATGCCGAGCATCCCCATGCTGAGTGGATGGTTTCCGGGAAAGGAACCAAGCCCCTGAAGGGTCATGGTGACCGGTATATTCTGCTGTATGGCAAAGGCGCGGAGCTCTTCGGATGCTTCCGCACTGATAACCCCTCCGCCGATATAGAGGAGGGGACGTCTTGCATTGGCAATTTTATGCGCCGCCTTTTGAATCTGGTTGATGTGGCATTTGAGGGTTGGTTTGAAGCCTCGGATATCAACCGTTTCAGGCCACTGAAAGAGGCATGATGCATTCAGGATATCTTTTGGCATATCAACAAGAACCGGTCCTGGCCTGCCGTTTGTTGCAAGGAAAAAGGCTTTTCGGATGGTTATGGCAAGCTCCCTGACATCCTTGACAAGGAAGTTGTGCTTGGTTATCGGTCGGGTGATGCCCACAATATCAGCCTCCTGAAAGGCGTCGTTGCCAATCAGGGAGCTGGGAACCTGCCCGGTAAAGACCACCATCGGAGAGGAGTCCATATAGGCGTTGGCAATTCCGGTGACGGTGTTTGTTGCTCCGGGGCCGGAGGTGACAAGAACAACACCGGGCTTTCCCGTGGCGCGGGCATATCCCTCGGCCATGTGGGTTGCGCCCTGTTCATGACGGACCAGAATGTGCTTGATGTCTTCGATATCATAGAGTGTCTCGTAAACTTTCAGCAGAGATCCGCCCGGATAGCCGAAAATATATTCAACGTTTTCACGTCGCAGACATTCGAAAAATATTTCTGAGCCATTGAGTGTTTGGCCTGATGCTTGCATGGCTGTTTTATTTAGGTTCACAGGAAACAGGATTTTTCAGGATTGCTCCGGTATTGGCAGAGGTGACCATTTGTGCATATCTGGCCAGATATCCTTTTTTTATTTTTGGTTCAAACGGCTTTAGCGCTGCCAGCCGCTCATTGATCGTTTCTTCGGTCAGATTGACCGAGATGCTCCTTGACGGGATATCGATGGTGATTAAGTCACCGTTATGCAAAGCGGCAATCGGGCCGCGCTCGGCAGCTTCGGGAGAAATATGGCCTATACAGGCTCCTCTTGATCCTCCCGAGAAGCGTCCGTCGGTAATGAGTGCAACCGACTCTCCAAGCCCGCGGCCCATGATGGCGCTGGTGGGAGAGAGCATTTCCGGCATTCCGGGACCTCCTTTAGGGCCTTCATAGCGGATTACAACCACATCTCCAGCCTTGACATCATCACCCATAATGCCTTTGATGGCGTCGTCCTGGCAGTCATAGATTTTCGCCGGACCGGTATGCTTCATCATCTCAGGGGCTACTGCACCGGTTTTGACCACGGCTCCCTGCGGAGCAAGGTTTCCAAAAAGAACGGCAAGGCCGCCCGTTGCGGAGTAGGGTTCGTCAATACTTCTGATGACGGTGTAGTCAAGAATCTCTGCGTCGGCGATGTTTTCGCCAAGTGTTTTGCCGGTTACGGTTAAGGTGGAGAGGTCAAGCAGTCCGTCAATTCTGCTGAGCTCATGAAGGATAGCCGATACGCCACCTGCCCGGTCTACATCTTCGATATGGACAGCCATTGTTGCAGGGCTGACCTTGCAGATATAGGGTGTTTTGGCTGAAAGGGCGTTCAACTCAGAAAAATTAAAGTCGAGCTCAGCTTCATTTGCAATGGCGAGTGTATGCAGGATGGTGTTGGTGCTGCCTCCCATTGCGAAATCAAGGGCAAAAGCGTTGAGCAGGGCGTTGCGCGAGAGAATATCGCGTGGCTTGATATCTTTTTTAACGAGATCAATAATGCGGCGGGAGGCCTCTCTGACCAGCTCGTTGCGACGTGGATCAATGGCGAGGATGGTGCCATTGCCGGGCAGGGCAAAGCCAAGCGCTTCACTGAGACAGTTCATTGAGTTTGCGGTGAACATGCCCGAACAGGAGCCGCAACCCGGGCAGGCGCTCTCTTCAATGGATTCAAGTTCTTCGTTGCCGATTTTACCAGCGCTGAACTGGCCGACAGCTTCAAAGACCGAGATCAGATCAACCGTTTGACCTGAAGGGGTGTGGCCGGCTTTCATGGGGCCGCCGGAGACAAAGATAACCGGGATGTTGATGCGCAGCGCGGCCATCATCATGCCGGGAGTGATTTTGTCGCAGTTTGGAATACAGACAAGCCCGTCGAGGCAGTGGGCTTGTGCAACGGTTTCGACACTGTCGGCTATCAGTTCACGGCTTGCAAGCGAGTAGCGCATACCGATATGGCCCATTGCAATGCCGTCGCATACTCCGATGGTATTGAACTCGAAAGGCACTCCTCCTGCTTTGCGAACCTCCTCTTTTGCGATGCGACCCAGCTCCTGCAGGTGGGAGTGGCCCGGGATGAGTTCGTTATAGGAGTTACAGATTCCGATAAAGGGTTTTTTGAAGTCATTATTTGAGACAATAGAACCGGTCGCTTTAAGAAGACTGCGGTGCGGCGCTTTTTCAAACCCTGTTTTTATAGTATCAGATCTCATGGCAGTAAGTTTTTTTTGCGATTAACAGATATCTTCCCCGAGGCTGCCGATCCCGAAGCCACAGTGAACATACAATTGAAAAGAGAGAAATGGACTTGGGATCGACTCTGGGGTTCAGAGTACGGAAATGCTCACCAGTGGGATAGCCACAGTGACCATGATGACGATCCTGGAATTGAGGGAGTTCAACAAATATGCGGCCAAACTGCATGAAAAGGGCGCATTGGAAGATGCAGCCGTTTCGGCGCTGCTGCTGGAGAATATGGTCTGTGATGTGAATGCAGACATTTATGGAAAAGGTTTTTTCGGTATAAAACGAAAACTTGGAGCAAATTACATTTTAAGTTTTATTAAAACAAACATTAAAAATGTTATAATCTGATGGATATTTGCTGTTTATTCTGTACCGTTACCGTTACACCTTTTGTCCAACCAGAATTAACTATCGACTCATGCTGAATCTCCAAGCTCCATTGCCTCAGGATTTTCCAGCCTTTTTCCTGACGCTCTGCCTTATCCTGCTTTTTGTTGTTCTTGCCGAACTGTTGACAAGGAAATTCAGTGTCAGCGCTCTTGTTGTCAGGAAAATTGTTCACCTCTCGATGGGTGTTGTTATCTTTTTCATACCGGCCTATTTCCATTCCAATTTTTATCCTGCACTTGCAGCCTCCCTTTTTCTCTGTTTTAATGGATTGAACATTCGATTTCAATGGTTTGGTTCTCTGCTTGCCCTTCCTGAAGAGAAGAGTGCTCAGTCGCCGGCAGTAAAAAGTTATGGTTCGCTTCTTTTCCCTCTGGTTTTTCTGCTTCAGCTTCTTTTTCTCTGGGAGTCTCATAAATGGATACTACAGACCTCGATGCTTGTCATGGGCGTCAGTGACTCTCTTGCGGCGCTTGTTGGCAGTTCAGTTGGTAAAAAGCACATTGAGCATATGACTAAAAACCCCAAGACTTTCGAGGGATCGCTCACCATGTTTGTCAGCAGCTTTTTACTTCTCAGCGCAGCTCTTATGGTATTCAGCGAGAATTTCACAGGAGGGTTGGCCGGAAAGTCGGTGTTGATGCTTTTAGCGCTTGCGCTTCTTCTTACTCTTGTGGCCACGGCTGTTGAGGCGCTTTTATCCCATGGTCTCGATAATTTTTTTATTCCAGTCTCTATCGCTTATGTGCTCTATGTCCTTGAGATGAATCATACCATTCTTCTTGAGCGTTTTCTTCTTGGTGGACTTTTTGCTTTTCTTTTGGCTGTTTTTTCAATCAAGGTCAAATTTCTTAATAACAGCGGGGCAACGGCCACATTTTTGCTGGGAACAACGATTTTTGGTATCGGAGGGATAGAGTGGACGGTTCCGCTTCTAACCTTTTATCTGTTGTCGTCGGTCTTGTCGAAATTGGGCAAGAAGCGGAAGGCGAAATTTGACCTGGTCTTTGAAAAAGGGTCGCAGCGGGATGCCGGTCAGGTTTATGCCAACGGGGGAATAGCCTGGATTCTCATGATTATTTTTTCGTTGACCAATGATCCTGCAATCTTTTTTGCCTATCTCGGAACGCTTGCTGCAGTACAGGCTGATACCTGGGCGACGGAAATCGGTACGATGTGGCCGAATCCAAAAGCCTGGTTAGTGACTACTTTCAGAGAGGTGCCTGTTGGAACTTCAGGTGGTGTTTCTGTACCAGGTACTTCAGGGGCCTTTCTTGGTTCCCTCTTTATCTGTGCCAGTGCGATGGTGATCAATGTCCGTTGGTTGATGGATTTCGGTGTCCTGCAGTCTTTCCTTCTTATTGGATTTTCAGGGCTTCTTGCCAGCCTGGTTGACAGCTTTTTTGGAGCAACTGTTCAGGCTCAGTATTTTGACCCCATTCGTGAAAAGGTAACGGAGAGAACCCATAGTATGTCGCCTGATGGTGTTCTGGTTGAAAACAGGTTGCTTAAAGGCACCCCTCTGGTCAATAATGATCTGGTCAATACGCTTTGTGCTCTTTCCGGTTCGGCGTTAGCCTATGTGGTTATCCAGAATGTTCATCTGTTTTAATGAATTTTAATTGCTTGTACGCGTATGTTTGATTCCAGACTCGGGATTTTTGGCCTGTTTTCGGATGCCGGACCGGTTGTGTTGATGGTGCTTTCCATTCTTCTTGCATTTTCTGTCATATCATGGGCAATCATTGCGTTTAAATTTGGTTATCTCAGAAAATCCTTGCGTGAGTCGAGGCTTTTTCTTGACTATTTTTTTACGGTGAATAATGTCGATAAGGTTTTTACGGAATGCGAGAATTTCAGAACGGGTTCACTGCCAAGGGTTTTTCGTTCCTGTTATGTTGAATACCGGTCGCTTGGCGACAAGAGTGATCTCCGGCAGGGCAGAGCCCGTATTGCCCGGGCAATGAAACGGGAGGTCAATGCGGAAAACAAGCGGCTGTCAACTCTTGTTCCTTTTCTTGCAACAGTTGGCAATACGGCGCCCTTTATCGGACTTTTTGGCACGGTATGGGGCATTATGAATTCATTTCATAACATTGGCATGACTCAATCCGCTTCGCTTGCTGCGGTTGCTCCCGGTATCTCAGAAGCCCTTATTGCTACGGCAGCAGGTCTTGCTGCGGCCATTCCTGCTGTGATGGGCTATAACTTTTTTGCACAGCAGATCGGCATGATCGAGCGGGACCTTGAGGAGTTTTCTCCTGAATTTGTTTCAGCATTCATTAACGAACCGTAGATATGATAACATCGGGAAAAGGTCGGTTGATGAGTGATATTAACGTAACACCGTTTGTTGATGTCATGCTTGTGCTGCTGATTATTTTTATGGTAACCGCTCCCATGATGACGCATGGTGTAAAGGTTGAAACGCCCCAAACGACTCATCAGAAAATGGATGTGCATGAAAAAGCTCTTGTGATCAGTATTGATGCTTCGCGGAGGGTCTTTATCAATCAATATCAGTTGAATGCTTCAGAGGTACGTCAGAAGCTTCCGATGATTCTTGATGTCAAGCAAACAGGCGAGGTTTATCTTAAGGCAGATAAATCATTACCTTATGGTCTTGTAATGGATGTTATGGCCCAGATCAGGGATGCCGGAATTGAGAAGATTGGCATGGTGACCGAACCCGTTCCCATTTCGAGGGAAGGCGGGATATAGGTGCGTTTATGAAAAAAAGTCGTAATCATGTTTCTGCAGAACAAAAGTTTTTGCTTTGGCTTGTTGCTGCGGCAGCAATGCATGCCTTGGTGTTTTTTTTAGCTGTTTATCTCCAGTTATGGGATTCTGGCCGGCATGTCAAACCGAAAATTGTGAGTGTCTCTCTTGTTTCCCTGCCCGGTTCCGGTGGTTCGCCTCAACTCTCTGAAGGGAAGGGTGGTAGTACCGAAGCACCCTCTTCAGCGCCTCAAATCAATACTCCTCCCCCTGTTGTCAACAAGGTCGTTAAGGAGGCGTTGCCGGAAAAACTGCAGCCGCCTGCCCTTAAGCAGGTTGCTGTGGAGCCTCCAAAAAAAATTTCTGTGGAACCACTGAAGCCGAAGGTTATTGAAAAGCCCTCTGATATGAGCGCAGCGCTGCAGCGGCTCAAGCAAAACATTGAAAAGAAAACAGCGCAATTACCGCAACCATCTGCCACTGCTTTGAACAAGGCGCTTGCGACGCTTCAGCAGAAGGTGAGCTCTGATAAACAGCCCTTGCAGGGTAGTGGCGGCGGAAAACCCGGCTCGTCCGGTGGCAGAAGTGGTGCGGGAAAGGGGAGTGGTGGTGGTGGAACTGCAGATCCCTATAAAGCTGAAATTGCGACGATTATTCAGCGGAATTGGGTTTTTTCCGGGCAGATGCTGAAAAACAGTTACGGCATGAGTGTCTATGTTCGTATTAACATTATTGCTGATGGGACGATTCGCCAGATTATTTTTGATAAGAGGGCGCCAAGTGAATATTTGAACAGTTCAGTAAAAAAAGCCCTTGAAAAATCATCACCTCTTCCTGTTTTGCCGAAAGAGGAGGGTTTCAGGGATGTTTGGATTGGATTTGTGTTTACTCCGGAAGGTATTGAGTAGGGTTCGTGGCTGACTGGTGTGAAAAAATCTTTTTTTCTATATTTGCCTTGAGTATGCTTATTGTGGTGATGTTTAGTCTGCCATTGTTGTTTAGAGCAGAAACATGTTCTTTTGGTTTCGTATAAGGTGGGCAGGTTATCAGATTATGTGTAACAGCTAAAGTGTTGTTTTTTTATGGTGCGATTTTTTAAACATGTTTTCTCTGGCGTTTTTGTGGTGCTCTTTTTTCTGCTTGTTTTCCCTCTGTATCTCTGTGCAGGAGAGACGGGAGAGACAGGAGAGTATATAGCCATCCGTAAAGAGGGGTCTGGCAATATTGTTCTTGTCCTTGACAAGCTCAATGCAGATGGAAAAAAGGAGTCCCGGTTTGGGCAGGGTCTTGATACCGTTATGCATGATGGACTTGATTTTGTCGGGATATTCTCCATGCTTCCTCCACCTCTTAATATTATGGACAACAGTGACAAAAAGAGTGTTGTCATCAATTTTGGAGCACTGACTTCGGTAGGCGCAGAGATCTATGCAGGAGGTACGGTTACAATAAAGTCAGGAATGATCAATGTGGATATGTCGGTCTACGAGACCGCCGGTTCCAGATTGCTTTTAAGGAAAACCTATACAGGCAAGGAGGATGAACTTCGTTCAATCGGTCATGCGTTCTGCGCTGATCTTGTTGCACTTCTTACCGGTAAATCTTCTGTATTTGGCAGTAAAATTGTTTTTGTTTCGAATAATACCGGGTATAAAGAGATCTATCAGTGTGATTTTGATGGATATGGAGTTGAGCAACTGACCAATTCGAGATCGATTACCATGAATCCATCTCTTTCTCCGGATGGAAGATATCTTGCCTACATTGATTTTTCCTCTGGCCGCTCTGTTCTTTCTATCCGGAACCTTGGTGAGAGGAAAACTGCGTCAGTTGGCAATAGTGGTGTCAGTATTGACCCTGCCTGGAGAAGTGGCAGCGAGGTGGCGGCAACACTCTCCTTTGATGGCAATCAGCAGATTTATCTTGTGAAAACTGATGGCACACTTTCGCGAAGGCTTACCAATAGCAGGAGTATTGATATTTCTCCTGCGTTTTCTCCCGATGGCAGCAAGATGGCTTTTGTCTCTTCAAGAAATGGTCTTCCCCAGATCTTTATCCAGGATATTCAGTCTGGTCAGGTAAAAAGATTGACGTTCAGTGGCCGTTATAATACCCAGCCATCATGGTCTCCTGCCGGAGATAAAATTGCCTATACAACATGGGAAAAGAATGGTGAAATAAATATATTTACCGTGAATGCTGATGGCTCAGGGCTCATGCAGTTAACACGGCGATGCGGAGAGAACATCTGCCCCTCGTGGTCTCCGGATGGACAGATGATAGTGTTTTCTTCTAACCGCTCAGGAAAACAGAAACTTTACACAATGGATTCGAAAGGGGATAAACAGAGGGCTTTATTGCAGGTTGATGGTCAGCAGACGCAGCCATCCTGGTCTTTACGTTAGTGCGGTATATTTTGTAACATAAACAATGAAAAAGGGGGACAAATGAAAACTATGAAGCCGTTATTGAGAAGTCTTGTTATTCCGACCATGCTGTTTCTTGGTGCATGTGGTTGCGGAAAAGAGGTCGTTGTGGCCCCACCACCACCACTTCCTCCTCCGCCTCCTCCAGTTGTGGTTGTGTTGCCTGGTCTTGGCGATGTTTTTTATGATTTTGACCGTTCTGAGCTCCGCGCAGATGCTATTGAGCAGTTGAAAACCAATTTCAACTGGATACAGGCAAATACAGAGAAGAGTGTCATCATCGAAGGACATTGCGATGAAAGAGGCACTGCGGAGTATAACCTTGCTCTTGGACAGCGCCGTGCAAACAGTGCAAAGGATTACATCGTCAATTTGGGTGTTGCTCCTGTCCGTCTGAAGACGGTTAGTTTCGGTGAGGAAAAACCATTTGCTGACGGCAGCAATGAAGAGGCATGGGCTCAGAACAGAAGGGCACACTTTGTTGCGGAATAAAGAGATGTTTTGTTGAAGACGACAAGGGGCAGGTTGTTGTTCTTGCTGCCCCTTTTTTTATCAATGTTTAATTGAATTGGATCCATGACAAAAAAAATAAACGGCATCATTGTTCTGGCCTTGATGGTGACCGCTGGATGTTCATCAAAAAGTGCAGTGACCCCTGATGGAGGGAGTGCAGGGAGTGGTTCCGCATCATTGCCTTCGTCGTCGTCGTCGTCTTTACCATTGTTGCCATCCTCACCATCCGGTTATGGATTTGATCAATGGCAAACCGGGCCTCTGGGCGATGTGTTTTTTGATTATGACAGCGCTACGCTGAGCGCCGAGGCTCAGGAGCAACTTCACCAAAATGGAGTATGGATGGGGAGCGATGCTCGCAAAGGGGCTCTTATTGAAGGTCATTGTGATGAGAGGGGTACTTCAGAGTACAATCTTGCACTTGGCGATCGCAGGGCGATAAGTGCAAAAGAGTATCTGGTCAGGTTTGGTGTAGCTCCATCCCGTCTTGAATCGGTGAGTTATGGCGAAGAGCGTCCATTTGCTTCCGGCAGTAATGAAGAGTCCTGGGCAAAAAACCGTCGGGCGCATTTTGTCGTAAAATAATGGTATGAAGAATCCTTTGCTGACTATGTATAAAAAGATAAAACCTTTTCTTTTTCTTCCAGTTCTTGCACTGTCGGCCTGTGCATCAAAACAGGATCTTCTCGTTGTTGAAGATAATCTGAAAAAGCTCAAAACGGATTCGGAAACCATTAAGTCGCAGTCTGCGGTCTCCTATTCAGATGTTCAACAGGTTCGGGATGATGTTTCTCGCTTACAGGGCAGTATTGAGGAGATTTCTCATAATAATCGGCTGACTTTTGGTCGCCTTGGTATGGAAGATTCCCTTCTTGTGCACAAGGTTGATGAGCTGGAGTTGAGGTTGCAGAAAATTGAGCAATATATTGCTCTTGCCAAAGAGCAGAGCCCCCCTTCAGCAGCGCCGTTACAACAGAATGATACGGTACAGAGCGCTCAAAAGCCTTCTGCTCTTACTGATGCCGCATTGCTTGAAGAGGGGCGGGAGAGACTCAAAAGTAAAAATTATGTTGCTTCACGGGAAAGTTTCGGTTTGCTGATGCAACGCACACCGCCATCCGCTCTTGTCGATCAGGCACAGTTCTTTATAGCAGAGAGCTATTTTGGTGAAAAATGGTATGAAAAGGCCATTCTTGAATATCAGGTTGTGATTGCCAAATACCTCAAAAGCAATAAACGTCCTGAAGCGCTCTACAAACAGGCGCTCTCCTTTGAATTTATAGGCGACCCTGCCAACGCAAAGGCAAGGTTCAAGGATCTGGTCAACGTTTATCCTGATTCACCGCAAGCAACTCAGGCGCGCAAGAAATTGCAATAGTTCATCCATTAAGCCTCTCTTATGAAATGAACAGAACAATGGAGCTGTCTCATGACTAACGTTATGAGGCAGCTTTTTCGTTTGTATAAGCATCTGACGTTTTGGATAATGCCGGGCTCACTATTTTGCAATAGGAGTGTGATTCAGGAGTCTATCAATAAAAAAGGCCACCCCTTCGGATAGCCTTTTCTATTGATTTCCATCTTTTTGAGAGAGCCTTGACTTCAAAGCCAGCTCAACTTGCAGAGCAGTGAATTATCAATTACTTGAAAAATTCATCAAGTGTATAGGTTCGCCGGTCAATCTCAATGCAAAGTCCCCGTAATAATGAGCTGTAAAAGACAGGGATATCCCTCATGGTCCATTTTATTCCACGATTGTCAAAGTCAATGACATAACGATTCTCGTTGTCAATAATCTTCTTCTTGATATCAATACCGATATCAGGCTGTGTCGTAAGAACAAAGAGTTCAATTTCCCCGGAAATGATTTTATCGATCATAACCTTTGTCGGCGATAACTTTCTTCGTCCCGAAGAGGGACTTATCTGCACCTGAAGGTTACCACGATTATCTCTCTTTGCTGAGGTGATAAAATACTTTTCTGCTTTATGAGCAGCATTGCCTGACCATGGCCCTGCTGTACTGACCCTGACCTGGTTATCGCCGGTGTTCGGACGGCTGAGCTGAGGTTGCATTGTTTGCACGGTTAAAATTTGCAAATATATCACACTCTGGTGTTCTACCTTCAACAGTGTTCAAATTAGCAAAACCCGGTTAAATAAACAAAGGGATTCACACAGGAATCCCTTTGTTCAAGATGAGATCTTTTTTTTACAGCTTATTTGTCGTTGCCGTCAATAACTTCGTATTCAGCATTTTCAACATTACCATCGCTGCTACTTTTTTTCGATTTTTCTCCGCTGTCGCTCTGTGCTGCCGTTTCAGGCTGTGACGATTCCGGACCCTGAGACTGGTAGAGATGAGAGGCAATCTCACTCCACTCCTTGTTGAGCTCCTCCATCGCACTTTTAAGAGACTCAACGGTTCCGTTCTTGTAAGCTTCCTTGAGTTTTTCAAGCGAACCTTCCAGTACGGGACGTTTGTCTGCCGGTATTTTATCGCCGAGCTCTTTCAACTGTTTTTCAGTGCTGAAAATCAGGGAGTCTGCAATATTTCTGGTGTCGATCTCTTCCTTGCGTTTCTGATCTTCAGCAGCATGTTCTTTTGCGTCCTCCTTCATTTTGCTGATTTCAGCGTCGGTGAGCTTGCTGCTCGATTCAATTTTGATACTCTGCTCTTTTCCTGTTGCCTTGTCTTTTGCTGAAACATGCAGAATACCGTTGGAATCGATATCAAACGTCACTTCGATCTGTGGTATGCCTCTTGGAGAGGGAGGAATATCGCCAAGGTGGAACCGACCCAGTGTTTTGTTGTCGGTAGCCATTGGGCGCTCTCCCTGTAAAACATGTACCTCAACAGAGGTCTGATTATCACCTGCAGTCGAAAAAACCTCCTGCTTTCTTGTCGGAATAGTGGTGTTTGCATCGATGAGCTTCGTCATCACACCGCCAAGGGTTTCAATACCAAGCGAAAGAGGTGTTACATCAAGCAGCAGAACATCAGTGACGTCACCTTTCAGAACACCACCCTGAATAGCCGCGCCGATAGCAACAACTTCATCAGGATTGACACTTTTGTTTGGCTCTTTGCCGAAAAAGTCTTTGACCAAAGCCTGCACTTTTGGTATACGGGTGGAACCTCCAACAAGAACCACTTCGTCGATCTCCTTCATCTCAAGCTTGGAATTCTTGATGGCACGACGACAGGGATCAAGAATCTTGTCGAACAGATCAGCGCACAATGCCTCGAATTTTGCACGGGTGAGATTGATCACCAGGTGTTTTGGCCCTTCCTGCGTTGCAGTAATGAAGGGAAGATTGATTTCGGTATCAGTTCTTGACGAGAGCTCGATTTTTGCTTTTTCGGCGGCCTCCTTCAAGCGCTGAAGGGTAATGGCATCCTTGCGAAGATCAATACCCTCCTGTTTTTTAAACTCGTCAGCAATATAATCGATAATTTTCTGGTCAAAGTTGTCACCGCCGAGATGGGTATCGCCGTCAGTTGACTTCACCTCAAAAACGCCATCACCAAGCTCAAGAACGGAGATATCAAATGTTCCTCCACCAAGATCGAAGACCGCAACTTTTTCACTCGTCTGCTTTCTGTCAAGGCCGTAGGCAAGAGCAGCAGCGGTAGGTTCGTTGATGATACGCTTGACATCAAGTCCGGCGATACGCCCGGCATCTTTTGTTGCCTGCCGCTGGGCATCATTGAAGTATGCCGGCACCGTGATGACTGCTTCGGTAACTTTTTCACCGAGAAAATCCTCAGCCGTCTGCTTCATTTTCTGCAGGATCATTGCTGAAACTTCCTGGGGAGAATAGATTTTATCATTGATTTTTACGCGGGCTTCACCACCTTCGTTGATAATTTCATAGGGAGCAAGCTTTTTTTCGTCATTGATTTCATCATATTTGCGTCCCATGAAACGCTTGATAGAAAAGATCGTGTTCTTCGGATTGGTTATCGCCTGCCTTTTTGCAGCTTGGCCAACCAAACGATCACCGGTTTTGGTTAAAGCTATGATAGAGGGCGTAGTACGGTTTCCCTCTGAATTTTCGATAACCGTTGGCTGCGATCCCTGCATAACAGAAACACAAGAGTTCGTCGTGCCAAGGTCGATGCCGATAATTTTACCCATAATGTTTATTCCTTATTTTGAATGTGATATAAAACAGTTTTACAACTAATGATGTCTGAGTTCGGGTGGTTCCTGAACGTGATTTTAATTAATCGTAATCTCTTTTTTCTTCTTTACCGGCACAGCCTTCGGAAGCGTTACATGAAGTATTCCGTTCTTGAAATCTGCACTGATGCTCTCCTGATCAATCATTTCACCAAGATTAAAACTCCTTGAAAAACTTCCGGAGCTCCTCTCAATACGATGATAATTTTTCTTGCTCTCTTCCGTTTCCGCCGTTCTCTCTGCTTTGATGGTCAGTACATCATCTTCAATGTGGAGTACCACATTCTCTTTGGCGATACCGGGAAGTTCGGCATCAATATGGAATCCGGCCTCATCTTCTGAAATATCAACCTTAAAGGCCGGGGCTGAAGGTTGTTGTGCACCTGACCAGATATCATCAAACAGTCTCATTGGGTCTTTCGCTAATTGTACCAGCATGGTAATCTCCTTTTCGCTCTTGTTTGTTATGATTACAGTAATTGATGGTAATGAACAATTCCATGCTAATAAACATCAAAAACCATGCCAAAACGGATATACGCCTTTTCACCTGAGGGATTTTTGTCAAAATGACCTGTTGATAGCGAAAATGTCATAATTTTGATGTCAGTGTGACAAAAAGTCAGGCGGGGGAGGCGTAAAGGAGGAGGCGTGCCGGATTGAGATGCGGAAAATGGACAAAGTGTCAACTGGAGAGGTTAGACTGGACTTTTTGTACCCAGCAAAGTCGCTCCTGAAGGTTATCAACTACACTTTTTGAACTCAGATAACAAGCGTAGATAACACTATCGTCAGCGATACGATAATAGCATTTCAAGCCCTCTTTCCTGCGGGTTACAACACCACTCTCATACATCAGGGCCAGATGCTTTGAGATATTTGCCTGGCTTGCGTGGATTTCATTGACAATTTCCTGAACGGTATGCTCGCTTTCACAAAGCACACGTAAAATTCTCAGTCTCATTGGTTCAGAGAGCAGCTTGAATCGATTGGAAACCGCTTCAAACATCTCATCAGGCATATTGAGATGCCATTTTTTTACATCTTCTTCTGTAATCGTGACCGTTTTGCTCATGGGATACCTGGTTACCGCCGGGGAGTACTGCCTCCCTTTATGCAGTGATAATCTATTGTTAACGTGAAAAAGTATATAGCTATTAATTCCTACAATTCAAACCGGACAAGATATGAATTATTTTCCAGAGTGAATAACCCGTGCAGCAGGGGCTATTCATAAAGGAGGGTGTCTTCGTGCTCTTTGGTACTGAAACTGGTAAGCTGCATGATTGACATAACCAACGTCTGAGGGGCCTTGAACTGGATAATTTTTTCCCTGATGATCATTTTGGTTTTTTTTGCCTCCTCAAACTCTCTGTGGCACTCTTTGCACTCCGAAATGTGCAGGAGAAAATCCTGCTCTTCAAGGTGGGAAAGCTCTCCATCCAGAGAGGCACTCATAAGCACGCTGGCCTTTTTGCAGTTCATAGTAAAAAAAGTTTGTGCGTCTCGATTTATTGAACGTTATCGGTGTTGAAGCCGTATTTCTTTGCATATCCCTCAAGCTGACTGCGAAGCAGCTTCCTGCCCCGATATAACCTTGACCTCACCGTCCCGATAGGGCTTTCTACCATATTTGCAATTTCCTCATAGGTAAATCCCTCAATATCACACAACTGAATCACCTCCCTGAACTCCTCGGGCAGAGAGTGAAGCGCCTGATAGACCTCTTCGTGCAGCAATGAATGGAAATAATCGCTTTCTGACTCAGTGGTATCACTTCGGGTGTCTTTGATTGAATGATAAAAATCTTTAATAAGATCATAATCAACTTTTCCAGGTTCCTTCGAATTTTTCCTGAAGCGGTTGATATAGTTGTTTTTCAGGATTTTAAACAGCCATGCCTTACAGTTTGTTCCCCGCTCAAAAGAATTAAAAAATCTATATGCCTTCAGATAGGTCTCCTGCACCAAATCCTCAGCATCACTTGGATTCATGGTCAAGTGAAGAGCATAGTTATAGAGGGCGTTAAGATGAACAACGGCTTCATTTTGAAACTCAAGTTGCTTTCGTCGCTCATCTCGGGAGAGCGTCTCTTTTTTTGTCCCGGTTTTTAAGTCGCGAGCAGGATCAGGTTTATCCATGGGATGATATCTTCCAGGGTTCAAAGAAACGTTGTTTTGCATTCCGAAGAATCTTTTCATAAAATAATATATTTAAAGCAATATACTTTAAGGCTTTTCTGAACTTCGTAAACATAATCCAAAGGCATGTGTTCCATGAATGTATCCGCTGATCTTTCTGCTGATGTGATTATTATCGGTTCAGGAGTTGGAGGGCTCACTGCAGCAGCATTGCTTCAGGAGAGGGGCTTTTCAACCCTTGTTTTCGAGAAGAACCGATATGCGGGGGGAAGTTGCTCTTCTTTCCAGCGGGAGGGGTATCGTTTTGATGCTGGAGCATCGGTTTTTTATGGTTTTGGTGACAATAGCAGCAGCGGAACCCTGAACCTGCATACGCGAATATTCAGAAAGCTCGGTATTGAGGTGCGCACAATTTTTGACCCTGTTCAGATCCATTATCACCTGCCCGGTGGTTTTTCTCTACCAGCCTCTTATCACCAACAAGCATTTCTTGATGCTCTTGCCGCTCGTTTTCCTCATGAGCGTGAAGGAATCAGAAAATTTTATCATGAGCTCACGGAGGTTTATGACATTCTCAGCGCTCTGCCTGCGGGCTCGCTTGAGGATGTGACACATCTGCTCTCGGTTGGTGCTGCACATCCTCTCAAGACCATGGCTCTTGCGCTGAAAAGCTTTCGTTCAATGGGGAAAACCGCCAGAAGTTATATTAAGGATGAAGAACTGCTCCATTTTATCGACATTGAGGCCTACTCCTGGGCGGTTCAGGATGCTCTTGCAACCCCACTGGTCAATGCCGGCATCTGTCTTGCCGATCGCCATTTCGGCGGCATCAATTATCCGATCGGCGGTTCCGGCGCTATTCCTGATGGGCTTTGCAAGGGGATCAGGAAGTTTGGCGGACGTATTTGTTATCAATCAGAGGTTACCGAGATTCTGGTCAGCAACGGTGAGGCCCGTGGCGTCAGGCTTGCCGATGGCACAGAGTACTATGCAAAAGCGGTAATCAGCAATGCAACAGTCTGGGATACCTTTAATCGCCTTGTTATCGACTCGCGCTACAGGGTGGATGAAAAACGTTTTCTGAGGGCGCCGAGCTGGTTCCAGCTTTTTCTCGGTGTTGATGCTTCTGTTATTCCCGAAGGGTTTCATATGCACCATATTCTGGTCGACGACTGGAAGAGCTATAACCAGTTGGGCGGAACCATCTATTTTTCTGCACCAACCATTCTTGATCCATCACTGGCGCCTCCCGGCAGGCATATTGTTCATGCTTTTGTTACCGGAGAGGTTGAAGAGTGGCAACATTATGAGAGGGGAAGCAGTGCTTACCTTGCAGCAAAGGATGAGGTTGCAGCCGGGATAATTTCCCGGATAGAGCGGATTTTACCCGGATTATCGAAAGCGGTAGAACTTAAAGTACTTGCCACGCCGCTTACCCATGAGCGCTATCTCAATCGCTTTAAAGGATCATACGGGCCTCTGCTCAAACCGGGGCAGAGTATTCTCCAGAAACCCCAGAACACAACACCGATAAAAAATCTCTTTGCTGTAGGCGACAGTACCTTTCCCGGTCAGGGCGTCATAGCCGTAACCTACTCGGGTGTATCGTGCGCATCCCTGATTGCCAGAAAATTTGGCAAGCCGCTTGATACGTTAGTGTAATCGGGAGCGTCAGGAAGCGGCAAGCAGCATATCGATCTCTCTGAAAGGAATGTCTGTCAATTCAGCAAGAATTTTTTGTGTGACATAGCCCTTGAAAATATAGGTTCCCTTCCGCAAACTGTGGCTTTTCCAGAGAATCTCTGAAACGGTCTCATGTCCTGTCAGTTTCAGAAGAAAAGGCAAAAGGGTATTGGTCAGGGCGAAAGAGGCTGTTTTTGCGACGGCTGACGGGATATTCGGTACGCAGTAATGGGTAACGCCGTGCTTGACATAAATGGGATTGGTGTGGGAGGTATGGCGGCTGGTAGCGAAACAGGCACCCTGATCAATCGAGACATCAATAATCACCGAACCGGGTTTCATCGACTTGACCACCTGTTCGCTGACCAGTGGCTTGATGATTTTCTGACGTGGGCTCAGTGCGCCAATCAGAACGTCCGACATCTTCGCAATTTCGGCAATGTAATGATCGTTTGCAATGGCGGTGACAAGGTGACGGTTGAAAAATGCTTCGAATCGTCGTAACCGATTGATCTCCTTATCGATAACAGTAACCTGCGCACCGAGTCCAAGCGCATCCTGTGCGGCAAAAAGCCCGACAGTTCCAGCTCCGATAATGGTGACCCAGGCCGGTGGAACGCCTGCAATGCCTCCAAGGAGAATGCCGCTGCCCCCGTAACCCGTTTCAAGGTATTTGGCCGCTGTCTGTATGGCCAGTGAACCGGCGATTTCGCTCAGCGTTCTGACAATGGGCAGCTCGCCATCCCTTGTTTCGATAAACTCAAATCCGAGAGCGGTAATATTCTTCTCAATCAGTGCTTTTATCAGATCCGGGGTGATTGTTCCAAGATGGAGGGCTGAGATGAGCATCTGACCGGGCATAAAAAGAGGAAGCTCTTCGGTCATCGGGGGAGAGACCTTCACAATGACATTCGACTGCTGGTAGAGTTCCTCCGGGGATTCGGCAATGGTTGCTCCAGCTTCGCCGTATGCGAGATCGGTGAAGTTACAGAAATTACCGGCAGATTTTTCAACGATAACCTTGATGCCCTGCTCAACGAGTATCTGAACACCGGGGGGGGAAATGGCCACCCGGCGTTCATCCTGAAGCCGTTCACGGGGAATCCCAAGAACAATTTCCATCGTTTTCTCAGGCTTTATCAGCCAGCGCTCAAGGGTTTTAGCACCAAGCTCAAACTCAACATTTCCGATATCAGAAGAGTACCCCATCAGCAATTCAATGGTTGTTGTTTCTGGCCCCGATCAAAAAAGGGGAAAAACTACTTTACAGATATTTTTACCGGCTCAATAACCGGAGTTTTTTCACTCTTGCAGCAGGAAGCATCTGTTCCCGGCAAATGCAGACGTCCTCCTGAAACAGTGCATACCATCTCTGTGGCACCTTTCAATGCGCCCTTGGCTCCATCGGCAAGGATGGTAGCGGGGTATTGCAGAAAGGGGAAGGTTTCCATAACGGTACTGGAGAGCAGTTGTGATGCCTGAACCACCCCGTTGCCAATTTTGCCGAGAGAATCGCCCGGACTTATCTGCCCCTTTTTGATTCTGTCAACAAGGGTACCTGCACCTTCAGGCAGTTTATTGACAACATTATAGCCAATGGTTTGGGCATAAGTGATAAAACCAGGTACGTTCAGAGAGAGAACAATGCGTTTGAGGTTCTCGGCCCTTGAAAGAAGCCGAACAGTTCCCTCTTTGATAATCACACACTGGCAGGCAAGCCTTCCTCCCTCCTGAAACAGTTTATCAGAAATAAAGGCCTTTTCGATATTGTTCGGAGCTGAAAGAGAGTCCATCCCCTCCTTTACATAGACAAAGCAACTCTGGCAGATGCCATTTCCCCCGCAGATATAACCAATGTGGCAGTTATGATGTTGCGCAACCTTCAGGAGCAAATCACCTGCTTTTGCTTCGCAAGGTTTATCGTTGATGAATATGATCATGGTTTTCTGTAATTAATGGTGAGTTAATTAAACAGTAATTGACTTCCTTTGATATAAAATATACAAAATTTTGCCGCAGCCTCAACCAAACCTCTTTGCTCTGATCAGCATAAAGGGTTCGATTGAAGCTGCAACTCATCTCCTGAAAGATACATTCGCTTATTATGCTGCAATATGCGCTCTCGTCATCGGGGTTATCTTCCCTTTGTTGCTGCTGCATGATGGTTCAGAGGCAGTTGATTTCTCTGCAAAGGGCCTGACGCAGCAGCCCTCCTCATGTTGACTATCACACGACAGCGGCGCGGTAAAGGCCTGGAAGAAAAGCTGGAAAGCATTTCCGATGCCACCGACAATGTCAGAAAAGAGTTGCCAAAGATCAAACTCCCTTTTCGACTGCAACTGCATGGTTTCGGGAAACTTTACAAGCGCCTCCCTGCCCATTTTGGCGGCATACCCTGCCAATTGCAGCGGATTGGTTTCAACCATTTGCTTGACCTCTTCGACTGCTGATACGATCCTTATCGTTCCAGGTTTTTCAACTTTAGCCATACAGCCCATTCTTGTCCCCTCGCTCAAAAGAGCATCAGAAAGGAGCGCTTTTTCCTCTTCACTGAGCGGAGAGAGCAGCTCACTGCCTTCGAGAACCCTGACATAGCAGGTTTGACAAATTCCATTCCCCCCGCAGAAATAGCCTATGTGAGCATGATTTGTACGAGCGATATCAAGTAACCGGTCACCCTCGTTTGCCTCATACTGCTTATTATTGATCGTGATATGCATGATGATACCTATTTGAATTAATAAGATTAAAAATGTCCTATATCTATTTTTTCTCTATAACATCACGATCAGAGCGAAAGTTGCATTGCTGAGTGCAGAATGTTGCAAATAATTTTCCAAAGCCGGGAAAGCGGACGGAGCAGTACCTCTCTTGTTTCAAACAGGCGGAGATTGCGGGTTTGATGGGCTGTTATGGCGTATATCATGTCAGGGTAACAGCCATCTGACGAGCAATTAGTACTCAGATTTTTTGTTATTTGGTTGTTGTTTTCTGATGTAAAAAGTTGTATTAAGAAGTGGTTTAACTTATAATAATGTAAGTATATGGCTTCCACTTGATACTATGTACGTATCGACTGCGTCGTATATAATTTTTATAGATATTTTTGTTTGTTCGTTTGATGTGAAAATATCGAATAGTCGATGTGTCGATTTTTGAAAAGAGCTGTATGGTAGTTGGAGTGCATTTAGCATAGTGGACTGCAAGTTTCTGTCGATCGATAGTTTTAAGTGCGTTCAATGCAGGTCTGCAGATCTTTTGATACTGCGGAAAGTCAACCTGATTTTTGATGATCAATTAAAACCGAGTAAACAACATGAATGATGAAATAAACAATGGCGGTTTTCAAGAAGCTCCAAAGGTTGTCGGGCTTCCAGGAGAGGACGGGACGTCTTCCTCTGTAAAACAGCATTTTGAGGATACCTGTGCAGTCCGATCGCAGGAATTGATTCTTCGGGATTTTGGTGTTCAGGTTTCCGAAGATTCACTTCGCAATGAGGCTATTGGGCATGGCTGGTACACCCCTGGCGGAGGAACGAGCGCAGCGAATATTGGTAATCTACTCGAACTTCATGGGGTGGATGTCAACCGTTATGAAAATGCCAACATCATCACCTTGACCAGTGAACTTGCGAAGGGCCACAAAGTTATTATCGGTGTTGACTCGGGCGAACTCTGGAATCACGGATTACTTGAAGGTTTGGAGGACAAGCTTGGATTTCAGCAGCCCGATCATGCGCTAATTGTCTCCGGTATTGACACCTCTGATCCTGATCAAGTCAAGGTTGTGCTTACCGATCCTGGCAGCGGTGATATTGCCAAAGAGTATCCGATGGAGCAGTTTGTCGATGCATGGAAAGATTCCAATTGCCTTATGGTTACCACAGCCCAGCCAGCGCCTGCATGGTTGCCTGAAATGGCTAACTTTGACTACAACCTTGGTCATATTGAATCCATCGGTAATCTCCCTTATGATGACTTTCAGACTCAATATGCAACACCCGAACATCTGCAAGGCCATGATTTTTCAACAGTACTCGATAATTCAATCGATGATTTTCTGCAAGGTGTTACGGGTGATGATCTCTATCCGATGCCACCGTTTGATATTACCGATCAAGACATCAATCCGGCTCCACCGTTTGACCACCCCGTTCCGGAACCGGATCATCCGGTTGCTGCTGTTGATAATCATCCAGCTCAGCCAGAGCCAACCATAGCGGAGTTGATTTCACAGCACACGCATCCAGATCCTAATGAACTGTTGACACCTGATACATCAGGCGGTCATATGGCTGGGCACGGTCTGGATGACCTGCATCTCCATGTGTAGCCGAAGCATGACATATATGGTCAGATAACGCAGAGCTTTTAACGCATTGAGAAATTGAGTTGATTAAAACCCCGAAATCATATGATGATGGCATCCCCGCAGAATACCAACAGTCTCAACAAACAAACGACGGAACAGCTTGTTTCAATGTTTGAAAAGCTCTCTCCTCTTTTGAACATGGATGAATCGCTGGAGCGGATTCGCCCTGCAATCAATGCCTTTCGCGCTGGAAAATGTACTCTGGTTGTGATTGGAGAGATAAAAAAAGGAAAATCAAGCCTCATCAATGCTCTTCTTGGCCTGAAAAATGTTCTGCCAGTTTCATCAAATGTCGCCACAGCTACGGTTTTTCGGGTTGTATATGGCCCAAAACGGCGAAACGTTGTTCTTTTACGTTCAAGACCGGATTCGGAAACCGAAGTAACTCCTGATGATATAACTGTGGACTATATTATACAGGAGAATGACCGTTTGGCAAACCAGAAGATTGTATTGAGAGAAATAGAGGTCAGCGATGAAGAGCTTGATCTCTACGGAACCGAAGATGGCAACCCGCGCAACGAGAAAGGGGTCGATCACATTCGGATTGAAGTTCCGAGTGAAATCCTGAAGAGCGGCCTTGAAATTATTGACACGCCCGGTCTTGGTGGTCTTATGAAATTACACGCAGATATCACATGGAACTATATTCCAAAGGCAGATGCGGTGCTTTTTGTGCTTGAGTCTGTTCAATCACCCTTTACAAAGGATGAACAGATATTCCTTGAGGCGATAAAAAAAGCCACACCGTTGATTGTTTTTGCTCAAACGAAAATTGATGTGGTTGATACTGCAAAGTGGAGTTCATGGCAGGAGCGCAATCTTGAGGAGATATCAAAAATTCTTGGTATTCCACAACAAGAGGTTCCCTATTTCCCTGTCAGTTCTGAAGACAAGCAAATTTTTATTGAAGACGCCAACCCCGCTGATTATGCAAGCAGCGGGTATAGTCTCTTTGAAAATTATGTTTTTAACCGTTTGCTCAAGCTGCATGAACAGGCAAGCTGTCTTGGTGTGCTTAATGCGATGGATGGCGACGCAGCACAAAAAGAGAGCGAGCTTGTCGCCTCTTTTGAGATTGTTCATGCAGATACGGCAAAACTTGCGGTATTGAGTGCTCTCTACCTCGAGAAGCAAAAGGAGTTTTCCGCATTTGAAACTGATGAATTGCCCATCCTGATAACAAAATTGCAGGACACTTTTAACGCAATGATAAAAGAGGGCGAAAAAGAATTAAATGATTTTCTGCTGCCTAATCAGGTCAACCCTGTTGTTGATGATTTTATTGGCAAAATCAGAGGGATGGAAGATAACCCCAAGGCGATAAGGGACAAAATAGATGAACTGCAGAGTATGTTTACCGATATCTGCTCGAAGCAGGCTCATGAGATATTCTCTGTGCATCGGCAGCGAATTGCAGGTTTTGTTGATTCCGAACTTGGAAGACTTGATGCTCGTCTCCGGGAGCTATGTGTTCCAGGGGATGATTCCGGAAATGATAGTAATAATGCAGCAAAAACACAGGCTCTCTCCTTGACAGATGAAATGGAAAACCTTTCAGAAGGCATCAGGCAGAAGCATGTCGATTTCCAGTTTTCAACGTACAATTTTGCGCGAAGTGTTTTCATGGGTTTATCATTTGGGGGGGCTGCCAGCTCGATAATAGTATCTGCTATGGCACTCAACCCGATCGTTGTTCCTGTTGCCGCAATTGTTTGTGCACTACTCAGCAAAAAAGATGTTGAGGAAAATCGACGCAGGGAGATTATCCAGCATTTCCAGCAGGCATTGCCCGGTATTCTTCTCCAGATTCAAAAGCGTTACGCTCGTCAGTACAGCGATGTTATGAACGACATAAGGCTGAAAGTTCGTGATGAACAGAACCGTCTTGTCAGAACCATGAAAAAACAGATGAGTGACCGGCTCAATGAAATCAGCGAAAAACGTAAAAGCGATGGATTAAGTGTTGATCAACGTACAAAGCAACTCTCCAAGGAGCTGAAAGAAATACAAAACTTCAGAACAGGTATAAGGCAGGCCACCGGCAAAAAAAGTTAATCATAGAGTTGTTTATCAATGACTGTACTGGCAATAGATTTCGGGACATCACGCATCAAGGCGGCTTATTGGGACGAAGAGTCAGGCAAAGCTGTGGTGCTGCCGCTTGGTAAAGGGGGGAGGCTCTATGTTCCTTCGCTCTTTCATGTGGGCAAGGATGGCAAAATCCGGTTTGGCGACGAGGCGGAGGTGATGCTGCACCATGACCCGCAGGGTGTTGTTGAGAACCTGAAGCTTGATCTCGACAAACCGATAAAATATGTGCCGAATGGTCAGCAGGTTAAATCAGCGGAGCTGATGGCGTTGCTCTTCAGGCGCATTATCGACTATGCAAGCCGACAGGTGCCATCGTTTAATGGCAATGCACCTAAAACGCTGGTGTTGACCTTGCCGTCGCGGTGGGATTACAGCGACATCTACATGGATGCACTCGAAACGATTGGCTATGAGGGTGAGAAGGTTGTTATCCGTGAGCCGGAAGCCGCAGGGCTGGCGTATGTAGCGGAACAAAAGCCGAAGCCGGATGATATGCTCGTTGTGCTCGATTTTGGAGGAGGAACAATAGACTGGGCCTGCCTTCGTGTTGATGCGAAAGGGAGCCCGCAGATGATAGCCGAGTTGCCGCCGGGTGGTATCACAGCGGCAGGTTCGCATGTGGATGCAGGCCTGCTGGACGAGATGATGGCATTGATCAGTGATGAGCAGCGCAGGATGGTGCTGCAACGTCGTGCGCAGTTTTTGGAACAGATACGACAGTTGAAAGAGTCACAGAATGGAACCGCAAGCCTGTCGGGTGAGGATGGGCTTCTTGAGGTGCAGTTGGGTGCCGAGGCGTTTGTCTACCCGAGGGAACTGTTTGAACAGGTAGTCAGGCGAGAGGTTCTTGATCAGGCGGTTGAAGGTATTGGCAACTATTTGCGCAGGGTTGCAAGAACGGTGAATGGTGGCAGTGCTGACCGGCAACTCTGGTGTGTGATGGCTGGAGGAACACGGTTGTTGTCGGGACTCGAAGAGCGGGTGAAGGAGCAGTTGCTTGATATTGGAAAGTCAAGTGGTGTAACTGTGAACATTGGCGCGGTAGCACAGGCTGACTTTGTGACGGTGAGGGGCGCGGTGCTGCGGGCTGCTCCGGCAAGGATCAAGCCACGACCACAGCCAGTGGATGTCCCCGAAAACTTTGTGTTTATCCATGGTGGTGAGTTTGTTATGGGAAGTCCGACATACGAGCCAGAGCGCCAAAACAATGAGGCTCCTCATCAAGTGATCGTGAGTGATTTTATCATAGGGAGGTTTGCTGTAACACAGGCAGAGTGGCAGTTTGTTACAGGGACAAACCCGTCAAAATTCAAAGGAGCAAATTTTCCTGTTGAGAATGTTAGTTGGGAGGATTGTCAGGCATTTTTACAAACAATTAACAAAAAGACTGGCAGGATGTATCGCTTACCTACAGAGGCGGAGTGGGAGTATGCTTGCCGTGCAGGTACCTCTACGCCCTTTAATACTGGAGGAAACTTGACGACTGATCAAGCGAATTATAATGGTGACAAACCGTATAACAATAACAGAAAGGGGAAATATCGTGGAGTAACCGTTCCTGTCAACAGCTTTTCACCGAACAGATGGGGCTTATATAATATGCACGGAAATGTTTCGGAGTGGTGCAGTGACTGGTATGATTCAGATTATTACAATGAATGCAAAGTGAAAGGGATGGTTGAAAATCCTGCTGGTACTGAAACTGGTTTATTCCGAGTCATTCGTGGCGGGTGTGGTGGCAGCAATGCCGGTGGATGTCGATCGGCATATCGTTTAGGCTTTACTCCCGGCGACCGTAACTTCAGCGTGGGTTTCCGTATTGTTTTAGCGTTATGAATTCTGGGAATAATAATTGCGCAGCGTTTTAACTCTGCCTATGACAAGTAGATACACGGATAATACCTTTCTACAGATATTAGGAATGTTCTTTTCAACAATGGAATACTGATAACTTCAAAACAAACATAATAAAAATGGCAAACAACTTTACAACAGAATCGCCAGAGAACTATCAGCAAAAATGCTGCTGTGCATTAGTACTTGATGTATCTGGTTCTATGTCAGGAGACCCAATTAAAGAATTGAATAAAGGTCTTCAGGAGTTTTATCGAGATATTCAAACAGATCCAACGACGGCTGATCGGCTTGAGGTCGCATTGATTGAATTTAGTGATTCGATTAAAACACTTGTTGATCCAAGTCTGGCAGTAAATTTTTCTATGCCAAAACTTACAACAAAAGGCACAACGAAGTTAGTTGATGGTGTAAGGGAAGGAATCAAAGTTATTCGTTCAAGAAAAGCCTGGTATAAACAAACAGGACAGCCTTATTACAGGCCATGGATCATTTTAATTACTGATGGAGCACCAGATGTTGGTCAAGATGTCAATGGACTTGCAGCGGAAATAAGGGACGGAGTAAGTAAAAAAGAGTTCTTCTTTTTTGCTATTGGTGTTCAGGGTGCGGATATGAACATGTTATCAACCATTTCAGACCCATCAATGTCGCCGGGACAACTGAGCGGTTTAAAATTCTCTGAATTTTTTATTTGGTTAAGTGCTTCAATGTCGACAGTAACAAACTCAAAAGATGGAGATAAAGTAAATTTGCCAAATCCAAATAACTGGATGAATGGTTTTTCAATATAATAAAATAGAGAAGGGGGTTGGTATCCCCCCTCTCGCTTTAATATCGAAAAATGAAAATTATAATATCAACATCAATATTTATTCTGCTTTGTCTTAACGTATCGATTGGGCAGTCAGTAAAAGCTGTAGGTAGACACAGTGTCGTCGATGGAGCAGTATTGATTCCACTGCATCCGCAGTCACCTGGAGGTGCTGTGTATGATAAATCTCCGCAAATATCAGTAAAAGATAGCGTGAAAATATTGAGAGATAGTCTGATGTATTTTCGGAAATCCATTACAAGTAATACTGACAATACTTACATGATTACGAAGTTAAGCAATGAAAATAAAAAGTTGAAAAATGAATTGGTAAAGATGAAATTAAAAGCTGATAGTGAGTCGTTTTTTGGCTATAATCGAGAAAATAATATAAATATCTTAATGATTATTGCTGGAATTATACTATCAATAATAGCCTATTTATCGCTTAAAAATAAGTTATTTGCCAATATTAATATGAAGTCATTTGCAATGCTTATTTCGGGAAAAAATAAAAAAGAACATATTGTAGTGCCTAAAATTACTGTTGATCAAATCAAGTTTGATTATGGTGACTTGCCTGTACAATCACAATATTGTCAGGAAATAAACGGTATACAATCAAATAAGGAAAGATGTCAAACAGTTGAAAATAATCTGCAGAAATCATTTTCAAACATTAGTTATCTTCAGTCAAAAAAAGGAAATAATAATAGTGACTGGTTTGTCGTTGGCGCATCTTCTATTGGAAAGTCGCATATTACATCAAAAAAACCATGTCAAGATAATCACTACTGTGCCAATATCAAGTCTGGTTGGGGAATAGCTGTATCGTGTGATGGCGCTGGTAGTGCAGATAATTCCGAAAAAGGTTCACTATTTGTTTCGAAAACTACCTTTGAAGTATTTAAGGGTTTTTTGGAGGAAAATAAGCTGGTTAATGAAAAATATTTGCCAAAAGAAAACCAATGGCAAGAGATTTCTAATAAAGCTTTTCTTTCAGTATATGAATTATTGTATGAATATGCGGAAAAAGAAAAGGTTGAATTTAATTCACTAGCCTGTACTGCAATAGTCGTTGTATTTACTCCGATAGGGTTACTTTCAGCACATATTGGTGACGGGAGAGCCGGATATTGTAATGAAAATGGAGAGTGGAAGTCGTTAATAACACCACACAAGGGGGAAGAAGCTAACCAAACAATATTTTTGACGTCATCGCCATGGGTAAACGATTCGGATTTTCAAATGTCAGGAGTTAAGGTTCCTGAAAGTAAAGTGATAAATGAGAGAGCAATTGCATTTACTCTTATGTCGGATGGGTGTGAAGCACATTCATTTGAATGCAGTAAAATGGATATTGATGCAAATAAATGGATTGATCCTAATGAACCTTCAGGAAAATTTTTCAATCCCCTTATGGCACAATTAAAATCAATGAATGACAATGAGGTCTCTTTCGATGATGTGAAAATAAGTTGGATAAAGTTTGTTGAAGAAGGTGTTCAAGGCTTAAAAGACGAACCAGACGATAAAACTTTAATTTTTGGAATTCTTCTATAGCTAATGAGTATAACGGTTTATACAAATAAAAAGGTTCTGATTCTTTTGGAAGATAAGCCGCTTGCGGCAGGAGGTGGTGAGGGAGTTGTTCATCGCGTACAAATATCAGGAACATACAGTGGATCGTGTGTCAAAATATATCATCCACAAAAAAGAACTGATACAAGAAGGAAGAAAGTTGAGTTCATGATTCGCAATAAGCCGCAATCCATAATCTCAAAAAATTTTATTATTTGCTGGCCAACTGAGATGATATTTGACAGCAATCATGATTTTATTGGGTTTCTTATGCCGCTGGCATTTTTTGGTAGTGAAAATCTATATGAATTAACAAGACCACATACACACAAAAGACTTCAGTCAAACTGGAGTAAATTTGATAGAACTACCGTAACTGGAATAGAAAAAAGATTAAAAGTATGTGTGAATATAGCTATTGCAATTCATTCAATTCATCAAAGTGGAAGATTTGCTATTGTTGATTATAAACCCCAAAATATTTTAATTACAACTGATGGTAAAATATCTATTACCGATGTCGATTCATTTCAAATATCAAACAACGGAGCGGTCTTATTTTATGCTGAAGTAGCAACACCTGAATATGCGCCATCTGAGTCTATAAAAATAAATCCGTCAAAAGCCCTTGTTCCTGAAAGTTGGGATAGGTTTTCACTGGCAGTTTCGTTCTATGAAATCATTTTTGGTATACATCCATTTGTTGCAACTTGTGATGGCCAGTATCAAGAGGTCACTACTCTTGATAAAAAAATTCAGAAAGGTTTATTTGTGCATGGATCAAAAAAATCTTATTTGACTGTTATTCCATCACTGCACAATAACTTTCAAAATCTGCCTTTATCCTTGCAAAAATTATTTATCAAAGCATTTGAAGATGGTCATACAAATAGTGAGGCAAGGCCAACTGCTGAAGAGTGGGGTATGGCTATTCATGGCGAGTTGTCAAAGATGACAAACATAGTCGCAAATACAATAACTACTGCGGTTAATCCAAAGAAAATACAAACGAATAATCTTAATAATCAATCTGCAGCAACGCTGACTAATACACAGCCTGTAAATAGCGCTAATTCGCAGAAAAATATTAAAACTATTGCAAACAAGGGGGACTACATGATTTGGAAAATATTAACTGTTATATTATTGATTCTTTGTGCGATACTGTTTTTTTTTTCAAATTCTTATAATAAAGAAGTAAGCCGAATGAAGTATGAATTGGTCGAGGCTAAAGATGCAAATTCTTCTTTAAAGAGTAGTGAAAGTATAGCAAGTAGAAAATATGCTGAATTAGAGTCTACACTGAACGGTATAGCAGAAAAATATCCAATTACATTTTTGTCGGCTTCATTTGTCAATAGCGTTAATGGGCAAAGAAGCAATCAAGCGCAATCGTTTAATGCTAATGAGATCGGATATATTCATCCAGTTGTCATGTGTAATGCAAATTCAATAAACAGTACTGAAAATACCATTTATTATTGTGTCTATAATCCAAACAATATTCTTATTTATACCGACAACTATACATATACGAATACAGGGAAAGTTATAACATCCGCTGCCTATGAAAAAAATATTATAACAGAGTTAAATGGTTTTGGCCGAGCTGATAATTCTTGCTTTACCTTGATTGGAAGATATAACGTTCAGTTTTGGTGCAACGGGATTATGATAGGTACCAGTTATTTCGATGTAAATTAAAATAATTCACAGCTACTATTTTTGCAGAAAACCATGAGTGTACTGGCAATAGATTTCGGGACATCACGCATCAAGGCGGCTTATTGGGACGAAGAGTCAGGCAAAGCTGTGGTGCTGCCGCTTGGTAAAGGGGGGAGGCTCTATGTTCCTTCGCTCTTTCATGTGGGCAAGGATGGCAAAATCCGGTTTGGCGACGAGGCGGAGGTGATGCTGCACCATGACCCGCAGGGTGTTGTTGAGAACCTGAAGCTTGATCTCGACAAACCGATAAAATATGTGCCGAATGGTCAGCAGGTTAAATCAGCGGAGCTGATGGCGTTGCTCTTCAGGCGCATTATCGACTATGCAAGCCGACAGGTGCCATCGTTTAATGGCAATGCACCTAAAACGCTGGTGTTGACCTTGCCGTCGCGGTGGGATTACAGCGACATCTACATGGATGCACTCGAAACGATTGGCTATGAGGGTGAGAAGGTTGTTATCCGTGAGCCGGAAGCCGCAGGGCTGGCGTATGTAGCGGAACAAAAGCCGAAGCCGGATGATATGCTCGTTGTGCTCGATTTTGGAGGAGGAACAATAGACTGGGCCTGCCTTCGTGTTGATGCGAAAGGGAGCCCGCAGATGATAGCCGAGTTGCCGCCGGGTGGTATCACAGCGGCAGGTTCGCATGTGGATGCAGGCCTGCTGGACGAGATGATGGCATTGATCAGTGATGAGCAGCGCAGGATGGTGCTGCAACGTCGTGCGCAGTTTTTGGAACAGATACGACAGTTGAAAGAGTCACAGAATGGAACCGCAAGCCTGTCGGGTGAGGATGGGCTTCTTGAGGTGCAGTTGGGTGCCGAGGCGTTTGTCTACCCGAGGGAACTGTTTGAACAGGTAGTCAGGCGAGAGGTTCTTGATCAGGCGGTTGAAGGTATTGGCAACTATTTGCGCAGGGTTGCAAGAACGGTGAATGGTGGCAGTGCTGACCGGCAACTCTGGTGTGTGATGGCTGGAGGAACACGGTTGTTGTCGGGACTCGAAGAGAGAGTGAAGGAGCAGTTGCTTGATATTGGAAAGTCAAGTGGTGTAACGGTGAACATTGGCGCGGTAGCACAGGCTGACTTTGTGACGGTGAGGGGCGCGGTGCTGCGGGCTGCTCCGGCAAGGATCAAGCCAGATCCGAAGCCAGAGTCAGTTTCAGCAACGCCTTCACAGCAAGAGGATGTCCCCGAAAACTTTGTGCTGATCCGGGGCGGTGAGTTTACGATGGGCAGCCTGACGTATGAGCCCCAGCGTAAAGACGATGAAACACCGCATCAGGTCAAGGTGAGTGATTTTTATCTGTGCAGATATGCGGTAACGCAAGCAGAGTGGGAGTCTGTCACCGGTACGAACCCGTCATATTTTAAAGGATCTAACCTGCCAGTGGAGCAAGTGAGTTGGGATGATTGTCAGGCATTCATTCAGGCGTTAAATCGCAAAACAGGCAAAACGTACCGGTTGCCGACGGAAGCGGAATGGGAGTATGCCTGCCGTGCCGGAACCACAACGCCATTCAGTACCGGCGGCAATCTGACAACGGATCAAGCGAATTACCATGGTAAGTATCCGTATAACAAGAATTCAAAAGGCCAGTATCGGGCGAAAACGGTTGCGGTTGACAGTTTCGAGCCCAATGGGTGGGGTTTGTACAACATGCACGGGAATATCTGGGAGTGGTGCAGCGACTGGTATGGCGCGTATGGAAATGGCAGAGTTGAGAACCCTGCTGGTCAAACAACCGGTTCGTACCGTGTGATTCGTGGCGGGAGCTGGTTCTACGATGCCGAGGGCTGTCGGTCGGCGTATCGGTTCAGCCGCCCCCCCGACTACCGGCTCAGCAATGTGGGCTTCCGCCCGGTTTTCGTCCCGTAGTCAGTTGGCAGCTCATTCCGTCTTTGCTTTGAGCGAGAGGGCAGAACCAACATTTTGGTGAGCGGTGGAGAGGGACGAACCACCGCACGCCAAAATGTTCCGGTAACCACCGACTACAGAAAATGCCGCCTCGTGGCGGCCGGAATTTTGGAAACAAAAAAAACAATAGTTATGAAAAAAATCATCTTATTTCTGATTGTGGTAATTTGTTTTTCAACGAATCCAAATGCAATAGCTCAAGGTTATGCTGCCATAACAACTTCCGAACTTAAAACCCTTTATAATAATAGGGAATATAAAAAAGCACAATCCTACACAAGGTATATTATTGACAAGAAAGATGCTGCAGCCTTAATAATTTTGGGGGATTGTTATTGGGCGGATTCAAATGCAAAACAGGAAGAATCAGATAAAATATTCTATCAATCATCAATGAGTCAAATGGCGGCTATTTCACAAGGATTGTATTGGGATAATTCTCTTACTGTTATGTTTTGCCAGCAACTCCAGCAGGAAGCACTTACGGAACGGTTGCAGGCGGTTGAACTCTATTCACAAGCGGCACAATTAGGAGACAATAATGGCAATCAGCGCATGGCATCAATAAATGCTGTTTTAGGTAATAATGCCAATACGAACTCTATCCCAAGTTACAATAATACTCCGAATCCACAATATCAAACAAAAACAAACCATTCAATATCTACGGGGCGTTCTGCCTATCAAATTAATAATGAAATCCAGCGAGTGCAAAGAGATTTAAATAATTGTATTAATAATCAGACTCGGGCCAATGATTCCAAATCCTATGTGGCCGCAGCAGGTTATAATTCAATAATTGCCAATTATCAAAACAGGCTAAATCAACTAAATATTGAGCTGAGTCAGGCGAGTCATTAAGCGCCCAACAACAAGTTTTTTGTATCAGTTTACTCTTTTTTTTGTCATATTTAGCCTTGTTTTATTGTGGATCAAATTACTTTATCTGTGATATATGGCCTCATCAGAGGGATTCCCTATTTGATTAATAAATACGAAAGTAAATCGAAAAAAACTCTATCCATTTTCCCTTCAGAATTAGAGAAGAGGGGAGTCTCGGCTATTGAGGAATACCGGCAGAATGTCGGCAGCAAACATTTTTGGTTTCTGCTCTCAGGAGGTACACGACAGCTTTCAGGATTTGAGAAACAGACAAAAAAACGAGTAATGGGGTTCGTAAAAGCTGGCAGTATGAAGACTGATTTTGCTCGATACCGTTTACCCGGTTTGCCCAGTATCGTTATGGTACTGATGACCGCTTTTTTTGTCGTTGCAGGAATGCCGAAATCCGGAAGAAGCCAGGATATGGAAATAAAAGGGCAGGCAGAGCAGCGTTCATCGGTGGTTGCAGTGCCGGAGAATTTTGTGCTGATCCGGGGCGGGGAGTTTACGATGGGCAGTCCGATATACGAGCCAGAGCGATCAGCCCATGAGGTACAGCACCAGGTGAAGGTGAGTGACTTTTATATGAGTAAATATGAAGTGACGCAGGCCGAGTGGGAGTCTGTGATAGGGGCAAATCCTTTTGATTTTAAAGGTAAAATTTTTTCAGCGGAGCAAGTGAGTTGGGATGATTGCCAGGCATTCATAAAGGCACTGAACCGCAAGACAGGTAAAAAGTATCGTTTGCCAACTGAGGCAGAGTGGGAGTATGCCTGCCGGGCTGGGACCACAACACCGTTCAACACGGGCGGTAATCTTACAACGGAACAGGCGAGCTTTAACGGGAGCTATTCCTACAACGAGAATCAAAGATGCAAGTACACGGAAAAGACGATTGCTGTGGATAGTTTTGCGCCAAATGCGTGGGGTTTGTACAACATGCATGGTAATGTATCGGAGTGGTGCAGTGACTGGTATGACGAGAACTATTACGCTGCATGTAAAGCAAAAGGATTTGTTGAAAACCCGACTGGACCGGCAAGCGGTGAGTGCCGTGTGATGCGTGGCGGATTGAGGTACGGATATGCCAAGTCCTGTCGGTCAGCTTATCGCTGTAGCAGCACCTCCGATTTCAGGGCTTATGGCGTTGGTTTGCGTCTTGTTTTCGTTCCGTAGTCAGTTGGGCAGTTCATTCCGACTTTGCTTTGAGCGAGAGTGAGAAATACCGTTTTGAGGAGTCCGCAAGGGACGCAGCGCAGTACGCCTCATTGCAAGCGTGACAGACCGACACCAGAATCGGTCGTCGAATGCTGTCCGATTTTGGATTCATGACTGATGTTTTTGAGGTGTAATGGCAGGGGTCAATTAGAAAAAAACGATCACCTTTTCTTGTATGAGTATACTGGCAATAGATTTCGGGACATCGCGGATAAAGGCGGCCTATTGGGATGCAGAGAGGGGTGAGGCTGTGGTGCTGCCGCTTGGCAAAGGTGGGCGGCTCTATGTGCCGTCGTTGTTTCATGTGAGCAAGGATGGCAAAATACGGTTTGGCGATGAGGCGGAGGTGATGCTGCACCATGACCCTTCGGGAGTGGTGTAGAACCTGAAGCTTGATCTTGACAAACCGATAAAATATGTGCCGAATGGGCAGCAGGTTAAATCAGCGGAGCTGATGGCATTGCTGTTCAGGCGCATTATCGACTATGCAAGCCGACAGGTGCCTGCGTTTGGTGGCAGTGCACCAAAAACGCTGGTGTTGACCTTGCCGTCGCGCTGGGATTACAGCGACATCTACATGGATGCACTTGAAACAATTGGCTATACGGGTAAGAAGGTTGTAATTCGTGAGCCTGAAGCCGCAGGGCTGGCGTGGGTAGCGGAACAAAAGCCAAAGCCGGATGATATGCTGGTAGTGCTTGATTTTGGAGGAGGCACCATTGATTGGGCCTGCCTTCGAGTTGATGAAAAAGGGCAACCGCAGATGATTGCCGAGTTGCCGCCGGGAGGTATCACAGCGGCAGGTTCGCATGTGGATGCAGGCCTGCTGGACGAGATGATGGCATTGATCAGTGATGAGCAGCGCAGGATGGTGCTGCAACGTCGAGCCGTAGTGTTGGAACAGATACGACAGTTGAAAGAGTCACAGAATGGCACCGCAAGCCTGTCGGGTGAGGATGGGCTTCTTGAGGTGCAGTTGGGTGCCGAGGCGTTTGTCTACCCGAGGGAACTGTTTGAACAGGTAGTCAGGCGAGAGGTTCTTGATCAAGCAGTTGAAGGCATTGGCAACTATTTGCGCAGGGTTGCAAGAACGGTGAATGGTGGCAGTGCTGACCGGCAACTCTGGTGCGTAATGGCCGGAGGCACGCGACAGCTTTCGGGACTGGAAGAGAGGGTGAAGGAGCAGTTGCTGGAGATCGGCAAGTCAAGCGGTGTTGCAATGAACGTTGGTGCGATAGCACAGGCTGATTTTGCGACGATAAGGGGTGCGGTGCTTCGGGCGGCACCTGCAAGGATGAAGCCAGTAGATCCAGAACCAGAGCAAAAGCCAGTGCCAGTGCCGCGATCAAAGTCGATAGAGGTGCCCGAAGACTTTGTGTTGATTCGTGGCGGGAAGTTTACGATGGGCAGTCCTGAGAGCGAAGAATACAGGGGAGAAGATGAATGCCAACACAAGGTTAAAATTAGTGATTTTTATATATGCAGGTATGCTGTGACTGTTGCTGAGTTTAAAGCATTTATTGATGCATCAGGTTATCGTACTGAAGCTGAAAAAAGAAATGTTGGTGCGATTTATAGCTTTTTTTCTGGCGGGAAAACAAAGGTAGGAATAAACTGGCGACATAGTGTGTCTGGGCATAATCAGTCAGGGAATGGATACAGACATCCTGTGATACGTGTAAGTTGGAATGATGCTGTTGCTTACTGCGAGTGGCGCACAGTAACAACAGGAAAGTGGTTCCGGCTGCCCACAGAAGCTGAGTGGGAATATGCTTGTCGCGCTGGAACAACATCACCTTTCAATACAGGTAGCAGCCTGACAATTACACATGCTAACGTTACAATTGAAAATAACAAGAATACAGTGGCTGTCGACAGTTTTACGCCAAACTCATTGGGCTGCTACAATATGCACGGAAATTTGTGGGAGTGGTGCAGTGACTGGTATGGGGAGAATTATTATTACAACGGAAGTTCCAGGCCTATTTTTCGTTAACTCCTTATAAGCAGTATTTTTACAAGGAAAAGATGTGAAAATTGTAGTCACTAAAATATTTGGAATATTATTTTTTATATCATATATTTAAGCGTTTAGCAAACCTATGATATAGTCACAATGTACGTAGATTCCAGCAAGACCACCATTAATGGCAAAACCTACCAGCGCCATCTTTTTCGTGAATCCTATCGTGAAGATGGGAAGGTGAAAAATCGCACGTTGGGCAAGATCTCAAAATGTTCGGAAGGAGAGATTGTCGCCATTAAACTTGCCCTGAAGTACAAAGACAATTTGGCAGCCCTGTTGCATATTGAGGATGTTGAACTACATGAGGGGCTTCGTGTTGGTGTGGTATATGCACTCAAAACGCTTGCCGAGAGGCTTGGTATCAGCAAGACGCTTGGTAATACCCGCCAGGGAAAGCTTGCATTGTGGCAGATCATGGCTCGATTGATCGGGCAGGGTTCACGACTCGGTGCGGTCAGGATGGCAGCAAGTTATGGCGCCTGTGATGTCCTTGAATTAGAACGCTTTACAGAAGATGACCTCTATGCCAACCTGGCTTGGCTGACGGAGCATCAGGAGCGCATTGAGCAGCAGTTATTCAAGCACAATTCAGCGGGTGCTGGCCCGGAATTGTTGCTCTATGATGTTACCTCATCATATCTTGAAGGGATGGAGAATGTGCTTGCTGCCTTTGGTTACAACCGGGATGGCAAAAAGGGGAAGAAGCAAATCGTTATTGGCTTGTTGTGTACCGCAGATGGCGATCCGGTTGCCGTCCGGGTCTTTGCAGGCAATACCGGCGACAAGTCAACCGTTGCAGAGCAGATTCGCACCGTTGCCAACACTTTTGGCATTGAAGAGGTAACGATGGTTGGCGACAAGGGTATGATCAAAACGCCGCAGGCCAAAGAGTTGACCGATGCGGGATTTCATTACATCACCTCACTCTCGAAACCCGAAATCAGAACCCTGCTGAAGGCAGAGGTACTGCAAATGGATTTTTTTGATTCAGAGCTGTATGAGGTTGAAAATAAAACCGATGGCGTTCGATATGTGCTGAGAAGAAATCCGGTTCGAGAGGCCGAGATGGCAAAGAATCGCCAGGAACGGGTGAAAAAAATCCAGCGTTATGTGGACGAGAAAAACAGCTATCTCGCTGGTTCCCTCAAGCGCGACAAGGATGTTGCACAACGCTCTCTTCAGAAAAAGATCAGCCAGTACAAGCTCAATGATGTGCTGGAACTGACCCATCAGGAGAGGGTGTTCACGGTAACGGTCAATGAAGAAATCCTGAAAGGAGTCGCTCTGCTGGACGGCTGTTATGTGATCAAAACCGATGTCAAGAAAGAGCTGCTTTCGACCGAACAAGTCCATGATCGGTACAAAGATCTGGCCAAAGTGGAGCATGCATTCCGGACGTTCAAGCAAAGTCATCTTGAAATCAGACCGGTTCATGTGCGAACCGAAGCGAGCACTCGTGGCCATGTCTTTGCCGTTATGCTTGCCTATAAAATCGAGAGGCAGTTATCAGAACTCTGGAAAAAATGTGAATGCACGGTACCGGAAGGAATTGATGAACTTGGCGCAATACGCAGCACAATCGTCACCCTCAAAGGGTCAAGCTGTCAGAAAATTCCCCAGTCGAAAGGATTGGCTGCTGAGTTGCTTGCCGCTGCCGGGATTACCCTTCCTTCGATTATTGATGCCAAAAATGTTGATGTAGTCACAAGAAAAAAACTGGCCCCGAAGCGTAAATAAAATTTATATAAGGCGTTATAGGGATTTCTCGTTCTTTTATTGCTGGAACTTCCGTTTCAAGGCGCTGGTGTACCCCCTCCTCTTCCCGGTAGCCGTATGCGTTCTGTACCATTTCGAACCAGGAGACGGTGACGCCGCCACCATTGCAGAGCAGGTCAGAAACCATCAATAGTGAAGCTCCCTTCGTAGACGATTCTGGCCGGGCCGGTCAGGTAGACCTCGTTCAGATCATCACTGAACTGCACTTCAAGAGTGTCACCACTTTTAACCGTTACCTGTACGGTGGTCGAGCTGATTTTGCCGAGTTTGTGGCTCATCAGTGCCGCGGCGACTGCGCCTGTTCCGCAGGCAAGGGTCTCCTCTTCGACGCCGCGCTCAAAGGTACGAAGAGCAAGAGAGTTGGGGGAGGTGATTTCGATAAAGTTGACGTTGGTTCCATCCGGGAAAAAGTCGGTTCTGTGGCGGATGGCGCTTCCTTTTTCGTTGACATCGACGGCGTCAAGATCGGATATATAAATAATGGCATGAGGTGATCCGGTATTGAGGGCAAAGCATTGCTCTCCTTCAAGATCAAGATTCTCTTTGAACCCTTGTGGGGCAAGCATTTTCAGTTTGACGTTTTCCTCTCCGAGAACCCATGCATCGTAACGGTTCCCGTTGGCTTCAAAAGTATAAGCGTTGCCGGAAGCTGCCGGAATCCCGATGGTGGATGCGAAATAGACGGCACACCGACCGCCATTTCCGCACATTGAGCCAAGGAAGCCGTCTGCATTGTGGTACTTCATGCTGAAGGAACAGGTTGCCGATGGCTCAATGAGAATCAGCCCATCAGCTCCGATTCCTGTTCTTCTGGTGCAGAGTTTATTGATCTGCAAAGGGGTAAGATGGATGGCGAGCGCTCTGTTGTCGATAACAATAAAGTCATTGCCTGCTCCGGAGAGTTTGGTGAATGTGATCTTCATACGGGTGAATGTGTTCGTGATTGAATGAGTAATAACGCTCTTTCCGGAGCAGGCTGATGGCGTACACCAGGGATTGAAAAAAGGGCTTTCATACTGTATAATCAAACAATAGCGCATCAATCAAGAAGTAAAATAATTTATTATTAAATAATTTTTCGTATTTTGCTGCCTAATGCCTCAGGTGATTTGTTTGGAAAATTGTTCTTATTCAAGCTGATTATTATCCGTTTTTTTATAGATTTTGAACCTGGTGGTCATGTAGAATGTGTTTTGACCCACGGAATAAGCTGACAGGTTCGTGCGCAGTTTTTGCAGTCAAGGTGCTACCGCCTTATTGTATATCAAGTTAGAGCGCAACAGTTTTCTTTTCGGTTTCTTCAACCTGAATTATGTCCAAAAAAAGGAGAGAATACAATGGCTGAACAAGTGAATCCGGTAGGAGTAAAGCCAAAGGGCACTGTCCCACCACCCAAGGGGAACGCTCCTTCTCCCAAGGGAAACGGCGCCTCGGGTGCCCCCTCTGTTATCAAGGAGCAGGATGCTGCCAAAATGAGAAGATTTCTGTTCCAGCGAACGGAAACCCGATCAACGAAGTGGTATCAGATTTTTGATACTGACAAAGTTGATGACGAGCAGGTAGTGGGCGGTCATCTTGCCTTGCTTGGTGTGCTCGGCTTTCTCATGGCGATCTACTACATCTCTGGCATTCAGGTGTTTCCCTGGGGAACACCCGGCTTTCATGACAACTGGTTTTATCTGACCATCAAGCCAAGAATGGTCTCTCTTGGTATTGACACTTACAGTACAAAAACCGAGGATCTTGAGTTTGCTGCGACGAATCTTCTCGGATGGGCGTTGTTTCATGTGCTTTCCGGTTCAATTCTCCTTTTTGGAGGATGGCGTCACTGGACACACAATCTCACCAACCCCTTTACCGGACGAACCGGCAATTTCCGTGACTTCAGGTTTCTTGGCAAGTTCGGCGATGTCGTATTCAGTGGAACAAGTGCAAAGAGTTACAAGGATGCGCTTGGACCACATGCTATCTATATGTCGCTGCTTTTTCTTGGCTGGGGTCTCGTCATGTGGCTTGTGCTCGGTTTTGCACCGATTCCTGATTTCCAGACGATCTACTCCGAGACATTCATGTCGTTTGTCTTCGCTGTTATTTTCTTTGCCATGGGTATTTACTGGTGGAACAACCCTCCGAATGCAGCCACTCACCTGAATGACGATATGAAAGCCGCTTTCTCTGTCCACCTGACAGCGATTGGCTATATCAATATTGCTCTTGGCTGTATTGCTTTTGTTGCGTTCCAGCAGCCATCGTTTGCTGCCTATTACAAGGAACTCGATAAACTGGTCTTTTATCTTTACGGTGAACCTTTCAACCGCGTCAGTTATAATTTTGTCCAGGAAGGTGGACGCATTATCTCTGGTTCAAAAGAGTTTGCCGATTTTGAGGCATTTGCAATTCTTCCAAAGAACGGCGCCTCGTTTGGCATGGCAAGGACAGTGATTAATCTTATTGTCTTTAACCATATCATCTGCGGTGTTCTGTATGTTTTTGCAGGTGTTTATCATGGTGGCCAGTATCTCCTCAAAATTCAGCTTAACGGTCTTTACAGCCAGATCAAGTCCATTTTCATTACCAAGGGACGTGATCAGGAAGTCCAGGTCAAGATTCTCGGTTCAGTCATGGCGCTCTGCTTTGCTACCATGCTCTCCGTCTATGCTGTTATCGTATGGAATACCATCTGTGAGCTGAATATTTTTGGTACGAACATTCTGATGTCATTCTACTGGCTGAAACCACTTCCGATGTTCCAGTGGATGTTCACCGATCCGAGTATCAATGACTGGGTTATGGTTCACGTTATTGTTGCCGGTTCGCTTTTCTCTCTGATTGCCCTTGTCCGTATTGCTTTCTTTGCGCATACCTCACCACTCTGGGATGATCTTGGACTCAAGAAGAATTCCTACTCCTTCCCTTGCCTCGGCCCTGTTTATGGTGGTACCTGCGGTGTCTCGATTCAGGATCAGCTCTGGTTTGCCATGCTCTGGGGAATCAAGGGTCTTTCTGCAGTTTGCTGGTATATCGATGGTGCATGGATTGCTTCCATGATGTACGGTGTGCCTGCGGCTGATGCGAAGGCATGGGATTCTGTTGCTGGTTTGCAGCACCACTATACGTCTGGTATCTTCTACTATTTCTGGACAGAGACGGTGACGATTTTCTCAAGCTCGCATCTTTCAACCATTCTTATGATTGGCCACCTTGTCTGGTTTATCAGCTTTGCTGTCTGGTTTGAAGATCGTGGATCCCGTCTTGAAGGTGCTGACATCCAGACAAGAACCATCCGCTGGCTTGGCAAGAAGTTCCTCAACAGGGATGTTACGTTCCGTTTCCCTGTACTGACGATTTCCGATTCGAAGATGGCAGGTACATTCCTCTACTTCAGCGGTGTATTCATGCTGGTCTTCCTTTTCATCGGAAACGGGTTTTATCAGACAGATTCTCCTTTGCCACCACAGGTTGGTGATGCGTCTGTATCAGGTCAGGTTATGCTGACACAGGTTGTTGACTATCTGATGAAGCTGATTGCTTGATTTCGTTATCATTGCCGGAGAGCCGTTGACGGCTCTCCGGCAATGATCTTTTTGCGTTTAAAGTTTATCACGTAATTAAAGAGGAGGGTTTTTATGGCCGATCCTGTACAAAAGCCAGATATATCATCACCACCTGTCGCAAAAGCCAAGCCTGCTGCACCAAAAGCTTCAGCACCGGCCGCTGCTAAACCGGCAAAGGCAAAACCGAGTGAGCTTCCTGCAAAGCAGAATGGCAAGCTCAGGATGGAGTCGCTAAATGTCAATCTTGGAAGAAGCGGGCTTCCTCAGGAGTCAGCTTTTCCCGTCAAGAAAGCAGTAGCAAAACCGGCTCCGGGAGCCAAGCCTGCACCAGGCGCGAAACCTGCAGCGGGTGCCAAACCGGCAGCTCCGGCAGCCAAGGGTGCTCCGGCAGCGAAAGCGGCGCCTGGAGAAGCAGCTCCTCAGCCTGTATTGAAAAAGGCTGCACCGAGAGTGAAAAAGCATTACTTTATTCTTGAAAATCTTTGTGTGGGCTGTGGTCTCTGCCTCGACAAGTGTCCGCCGAAAGTGCAGGCCATTGGCTACAAGTTCTATGGGGATGTTCAGGAAGGCGGATTCAGGTGTTATATCGATCAGGATGCCTGTATTTCCTGCTCGGCCTGTTTCTCCACCGATGAGTGCCCCTCGGGGGCCTTGCTTGAAGTTCTTCCTGACGGTGAAGTGCTTGATTTTACCTATACTCCACCCGAAAGACTGGATTTCGATTTACGCTTTCTGCACAGATTTCACCGCGAAGCGCGGTAAGGAAAGCTTTTTCTGTCAAGAGTTTCACCAAAGCATTGCTTTTTCGGAGGCAATGCTTTTTTTTTGAAGATCCTTAACGCTCATGTTGGAACAAAACAACGGTAATTCGAAAAAGCAGAACCTTTCAATGGGTAATGAAACCCTGCATGCGCACCTGGCCCTTGTCATTATTCCAACCTTCAACGAAGCTGATAATATTGGTCGCTTGCTCGGTGAGTTGAGAAAACTCTATCCCACTGCGGTAGATATTCTTGTCATTGATGATAACTCTCCTGACGGAACGGCTGACCTTGTGCGCTCCATGCAGCTTGTGATGGACGGAATCCACCTGATTACACGGCCGCGAAAGATGGGTCTTGGTACGGCATATATTACCGGTTTCCTCTACGGTCTTCAAAAGGGGTACCGCTACATTGCAGAGATGGACGCTGATTTTTCGCACGATCCGGCAGTGCTTCAGCGCTTTTTTGATGCCATGAGCGATGCGCATCTGGTGATTGGGTCGCGTTATCTGAACAATACGGTTAATGTTGTCAATTGGCCGCTTGGCAGGTTAATTCTTTCAAAAATGGCAAGCCTCTATACCCGTCTGGTAACCGGAATGCCAGTGGCTGATCCAACGAGCGGTTATAAATGTTTCAGTGCAGAAGTATTGCGCTCACTTGACCTTGAGAAGATCAACTCACAAGGCTATTCATTTCAGATTGAGATGAATTTCAGAGTGTGGAAAAAGGGGTTTGCCATTAAGGAGATTCCAATTGTTTTTGTTGATCGGACAGTGGGGAAGTCAAAAATGACCAGGCAGAATATTCGTGAGGCGATCTGGATTGTGTGGTGGCTTAAAATAAAGTCAATTATTGGTCTCCTGTAGGAGCAACCCTCGTGTTTGGCTAAATCGGGTTTGCCGGTCACAAAAAAAAAGCCCCGCGATGATGCGCAGGGCTTTTCAATCTTCGTCGTTGCCTTATGCTTTATTATGTTCAGCAATGAGCTGCTGGGCAACATCCGGGGGTGCTTCTTCGTAATGGCTGAAATTATAGGAGTATCGTGCCCGGCTTTGGGTCAGTCGTGTCAAGGCATGATGGAAGGTCGTCAGCGAGGACTGGGGTATGAGTGCATGGATGATCTGCAGCCTTACGTCAGAGTCCATTCCAAGAATTTTACCCCGTTTGCTTGAAATATCACCCACGATTTCTCCGGTATACTGTTCCGGAGCATAGACATGCAAAGCAAAAACCGGTTCAAGCAGAAAAGGTTTGGCATGTTCGAATGCATTCTTGAATGCCATGCTTGCCGCGATTTTAAAGGCAAATTCCGAGCTATCAACCGGGTGGAATGACCCATCGTAGGCAATGGCTTTGAGATCGATAACGGGATACCCAGCGAGAATACCGTTTGTAATGGCCTCTCGAAGTCCCTTTTCTACTGCGGGCAGATACCTTGTTGGAACAACGCCTCCTACAACCTCGCTTGCGAACTCAAATCCGGTGTCTCTTGCGAGAGGTTCAAGCTTTACCCATACATCGCCATACTGTCCTTTTCCGCCGGACTGTTTTTTATACTTGCCCTGGGCAGATGCCGCTACTCGGATCGTTTCACGGTAAGGGATTTTGATGGGAGCTATATCAACCTTTACATTGAACTTTGCCTGAAGTCGGGTGATAATGGTATCAAGATGCGTTTCACCAAGGGTTTTCAGGATGGTTTGGTTGAACTCAACATCATGCTCTATGGCAAAACTTGGATCTTCTTCGTGCAGGTGATGCAGGCCGGCAGAAATTTTTTCTTCATCACCCTGGGTGATGGGAATAATAGCTGTCGCCAGCACGGGTAGCGGAAAAATGATAGGGCTTATCCGGCAACTGGTTCCTTTGTCTGCCAGAGTATCATTTGTATGTGCATCTTTCAGCTTCACAACCATACCAATATCTCCGGCAAGGAGCTTGTCCACGGGGCTTTTTTTCTGACCGAGAATGGTATAGACCTGGCCCAGTTTTTCAAGCTGTTCAGTCTGGACATCAATCAGCTCATGGCCGGTCTCAATGTGGCCGGAATAGACTCTGAGATAGGAAATCTCACCGACTCGGGGTTCAGACATTGTTTTAAAAATAAAAGCAATTGTCGGTCCATCCGGGTTGGGTTGAATAAGGCTTTTGGTTTCATCAATCGTGCAGATCGCATGTTCCGGACCGCGCTCAATGGGAGAGGGACAGAGATTGACAATGACATTCAGCAACCTCTCTGATCCGATCAGGTGAAGTGGCGATGTACAGAAAACCGGGAAAAATGTTCTGGTAACCAGCGCTGATTTGATTCCTGTCCTCAGCTCATCCTCCGTCAGCGTTCCAATCTCGAAAAAGCGATCCATAAGCGCTTCATCAGTCTCGGCAATGGTCTCGACCAGTTGCTGGTGGAGCTCTTCCGCACGCTTGAGATGGTGCTCCGGAATGTCGGAGATGGTCATACCTCCGGTTTTGTCAGGATTGAACTCAAGCTGTTTCATCAGCAAAACATCAATAAGGGTATGGTGCCCAAGGCCCTCATCGGCGGGAAACTGTATCGGGGTAACAAGATGACCGAAATGATCCTGGAGTCCCTGTATGGTGGTGTTGAAGTTGGTTCGGTCGGCATCGAGCTTGGTCAGAATAAAGAGGGTCGGCTTGTAGTACTCTTTGGTATACTCCCAGATGGTGTCCGTGCCGACCTCAACACCCGATGCGGTATTGACGGTAATGAAGACGGTATCAGCCACCCGCATTGCAGATTTGACATCTCCGTGAAAGTCGAGCAGGCCGGGAGTGTCGATAATATTGATTTTACAGTCATTCCAGAACCCATTGATAAGGCTGGTGTTGAGGCTGTGTTTTCTTTGGATCTCATCAAGAGAGTAGTCGGAAAGGGTGTTTCCTTCATCAATCGTGCCAAGGCGGTTTATGACACCCATCGTCAGGGCAAGTGATTCAGCGAGGATGGTCTTGCCGCTTCCGGCATGGCCTGTAATGACAATGTTTCGCAATTGATCCGGTTGTACGGCTTGCATAGCAGGACTCCTTTTTTTGACTGATAACGAAATAGTAAGCGGCAGCGTCTGTTTTGAAAAAGCAGCTCGATAAATAATAAACAAAAAAAAGTCTGATTTGCTGTTGCAGGGACAAGGAAATGGTCGGGAAAAAAAGATATATTTTCGATTATGTACAGCGGCAAATTGCTTGCCAAGCCTTCTTGTGTATATAAAGCAGGTAACAACCATAAAAAATATTTTGTTATGCCTATTATCACTCAGATTCTTGCACGTCAGATCCTTGATTCAAGGGGAAATCCAACGGTCGAAGTCGATGTCTATACGGAAAGTTCATTCGGGCGTGCGGCTGTACCCAGCGGAGCCTCGACAGGTGTTCATGAAGCTGTGGAACTGAGGGATGGTGATGCAGCCGTCTATCTTGGCAAAGGCGTGCTCAAGGCGGTAGAGAATGTCAATACGGTCATTAATGATGCTCTGACCGGGATGCTGGTTACGGAGCAGGAAGAGATCGATCAGGCGTTGCTTGATCTTGATGGAACACCGAACAAATCGAAGCTTGGAGCCAATGCGCTCCTTGGTGTTTCGATGGCTTGTGCAAAAGCAGGTGCTGAATATTCCGGCCTTCCGCTTTACCGCTATATCGGCGGCACCATGGCCAACACGCTTCCGGTTCCGATGATGAATGTTCTTAATGGCGGAGCCCATGCGGACAACACCGTTGATTTTCAGGAATTCATGATCATGCCTGCCGGATTTGACACCTTCTCTGATGCCCTTCGCTGTGGGGCTGAAATTTTTCATGCACTCAAGGCTCTTCTGAAAAGCAAAGGGTTGAGCACGGCTGTTGGTGATGAGGGTGGTTTTGCTCCGAATTTAAGCTCAAACGAAGAGGCGATTGAACTGGTAATCGAGGCCATTGGCAAAGCTGGTTACAAGGTTGGTTCACCGACGGATAAAGGTGGTTTGGGTGATGCGCAGGTCATGATTGCCCTTGATCCTGCAAGCTCCGAGTTCTATGATTCTGCAAAAAAACGCTATGTGTTCAAAAAATCATCGAAACGGGAGCTGACCTCACTTGAGATGGCCGAATACTGGGAAAAATGGGCCAGTGACTATCCGATTATTTCAATCGAGGATGGTATGGCCGAAGATGACTGGGAAGGATGGAAAGTGCTGACCGAGAAAATCGGTTCGCGCGTACAGCTTGTTGGTGATGATCTCTTTGTCACCAACAGTAAAAGACTTGCAGAAGGCATTGAACGGGGTGTTGCCAACTCCATACTTGTCAAAGTCAACCAGATCGGCACGTTGACTGAAACGCTCGATGCAATTGATCTTGCAAAAAGAAACGGATACACTTCAGTTATCAGCCATCGCAGCGGTGAAACCGAGGATAGCACGATTGCCCAGATTGCTGTGGCAACAAATGCCGGTCAGATCAAGACCGGAAGCCTGTCGCGTTCCGACCGTATGGCAAAGTATAATGAACTGCTCCGCATTGAAGAGGAGCTTGGTGATCAGGCTCGCTATCCCGGGCGAAAAGCTTTCCGGGTATAAAAGAACTCCGCAAAGGGAATCCGTCACAAAATGGGTTCCCTTTGCGTTTCTCCCGCCTTTGTGACTCCCGGCAGTGCATGGCAAACTTAAGCGTTTTGGTATCGTGGAAAAGATGGGCAAGAGAATCTGGGAATATGTGCGCTTCAACCCCAAAAATTTATTTTTCAGGGTGTTGTTGGCCATGTTTGTCTTTTGGATGCTGTTTGATGATTATGGTATCATGAAACGGATCCGTATGGAGGCTGAGCACCGCGCGCTTCTTGATCGTCTGAAGGTCGAGCAGAAGAAAATTATTGATAATGAACTGCGAATCACCTACGCCATGAAACCCGATAGCATAGAGAAGGCGGCAAGGGAAAGATATAATTTCCGAAAACCTGATGAAACCCTGTTTATCATCAGGGCGCAGTAATTTTTTGTCTAATCGTTCTCCCATTCCCATGTATCAGTATCGTCGTCGATTAACTCGTGAAGTAGTTTTTGGAAATAAAGCATTGGGTGGCTACCAGCCGATACGGGTAGAGTCCATGACCAATACCCATACACTGGATACTGCAGCTACCGTTGAGCAGTGCAGAAGGTTGTATGATGCCGGTTGTGAAATTATTCGTCTTACCGTTCCTACCGAGAGAGACGCTGAAAATTTACGGAACATCAGAGATCAGCTCCGTAGGGATGGAATTGATACCCCGCTTGTCGCCGACATCCATTTTTCCGTGCGTGCAGCGCTCAAGGCGGTTGAATTTGTTGAAAACATCCGCATCAATCCTGGCAATTATGCCACCAGCCAGAAGTTTTTAAACAGTGATTATTCGGAAGAGGAGTATCTGAAAGAGCTTGATCATGTTCGGCTTGAATTTGCTCCTCTGGTTGAGAAAGCGCGTCAACTCGGTGTTTCCATGAGAATAGGCACCAATCATGGTTCTTTGTCCGACCGCGTAGTCAGTCGCTACGGCAATTCGGCGGAAGGTATGGTTGAAGCTGCTCTTGAATTTGCCCGTATCAGTGAAGAGATGGGCTATTTCGATATCCTTTTTTCCATGAAATCGTCTAATGTCCGCGTGATGATCCAGGCATATCGGCTGCTTGTCGAAAAAGCAGATGCCGAGCTTCGCTATGCCTATCCGCTGCATCTTGGGGTAACCGAGGCTGGCGATGGCGATGAGGGACGTGTTAAATCGGCGATGGGCATTGGAGCGCTTCTTGAGGATGGTCTTGGTGATACCATAAGGGTCTCTTTGACTGAGGATCCTGTCAACGAGGTTCCTGTGGGTTTTGCTCTGGTCAAAAAGTATAACGACTTCCATCTGGTCAAAGGGGACAAAGGCTCTCTTCCTCTGAAACATGTTATTGAAAGTCAAAACAGGAATTCATACCAGCCAGCGCTCGCTTCTCAGGAACCTCTTCCTTTCAATCCATTCAGCTATCAGCGCAGGGAGTCTCGTCAGACTCTGCTGGGTGGCATGGCCCTTGGTGGTGACAATCTGCCGAGAGTTGAAACGGAAGCAGTGGCTCCACTTTCAGAGAGTCAGGCCGTTTTTGAAGAGGTCATGCAAAGGCTTGCACCAGAAATGCCTCAGGATGCTATTCGCTCCGAGTTTGTTTCTGTTCGCGTCAACGACAAGGCTGATCTTGAGTCACTTGATCGACTGATCGGCAAGCTTGGCGATTCAGCCCCTTTTTTGGTTGCCTCGACAAATGATCTGGCCATTTTTGCCCAATTGCTCGATAAAGTCTCAAAAGTCAGGTTTGATATCGTTGAAGGGGAGAGGCTTGGAGAGGATTTTTTACATCTTTTTGATCATGAGTGCCAGGCAGTCGTTGAACTCTGCTTTATCCATGAAACGGCAGGGAACAGAGCGCCTGCAGAGGTGCTTGCCCATTTCGCAAAAAAGATTCGCAGCCAGGGTGTGCAGCGACTCATGTTTTCGATTCTTTCAACCGATCCTGTTTTTGTGTATCGTCGCCTTGTGGAGGTATTTAACCGTTATGCTCTCGATTATCCTCTCATCGTTCGCTTTAAAAAAGAGTCTTCTGACCGACTTGAAACGTTGATCGACAGTTCAGTACAGGCAGGAACTCTTTTTTGTGATGGTATTGGCGATATGCTCGCGTTTCATACCAGCCTCTCCTGGGACGATGAGGTGCAACTGGCATTCAACATACTTCAGGGCGCAAGAGTCAGAATGTCAAAAACTGAATTTATCTCCTGTCCAGGCTGTGGCAGAACCTATTTCGAACTGGAAAAGGCTACAGCAGCCATTAAACAGAGAACGGTTCATCTCAAAGGGCTGAAAATTGGTATCATGGGTTGTATTGTCAATGGTCCTGGTGAGATGGCCGATGCAGATTTTGGTTATGTTGGTGCCGGAAAAAATCGCATCAGCCTCTATGTTGGAAAGGAGCGTGTTGAGGAAAATATTTCGGAACTTGATGCCGTTGACCGGCTCATCGATCTTATCAGAGAGCGTGGGAAATGGGTTGATCCGCCATGCAGCATGCCTTGATAACAGGAGCATCCATGGGTATTGGTGCAGCCTTTGCCCGGGAGTATGCCCGTCAAGGCCATAATCTTGTACTGGTTGCCCGCTCGGATGCTCTCTTGCAGACTCTGGCAGAGGAGCTTCGGCGGGAAAGCGGAGTTGACGTGACGGTTTGTGTTGAAGATCTGAGTGATGCCGAAGGCCCAGCCAGGATTTATGCATGCTGTCGGAGGCAGCATATTGGGGTTGATCTTCTGGTTAATTGCGCAGGGTTGTCGTACGCTGGCGATTTTCAGGAGATTCCGTTTGGAAAGCTCGAAGAGATGATGATGGTCAATATGATGGCAATGGCCCGTCTTACGCGTCTTTTTTTGCCGGATATGGTCACAAGAAGGGTCGGGAGCATCATTAATGTCGCCTCTCTTGGTGCTCTTCAGGGAGTTCCTGGCCTTGGCCTCTATTCGGCCACAAAAGCATTTGTTTTAACGCTCAGCGAAGCGCTTAACGGCGAGTTGAAAGGAACGGGGGTAAAAGTGGTTGCGGTCTGTCCCGGTTTCATCAACACAGACTTTTTTGAACATGCAGGTCATAACAGAGCAAACCTCCGTCTTCCGGTGTATGGGACTGGCGTGGTTGTTAAAGCAGCAATCAAAGGTCTGAAAAAAAACAGGGTACGGGTATTTCCCACCCTGATTGATACGGTTCTGGTCTTTTCACAAAGAGCGGTTTCGAGGAAAATTGTTATACGCATTGCCGGTTTTATTGCAGCAGTAAAGGATAGTTGATAAATTATTTCTTTTTTCTTTGTATATCCATAATCAGTCACTATATTACCAGCCCTGTTTTTTGAGTGAGAGAGCTGCTGGTGTAGCTCAATTGGTAGAGCAGCTGATTTGTAATCAGCAGGTTGCGGGTTCGAGTCCCATCACCAGCTCTGAATGAAATGGGTAGGTAGCGAAGTGGTTAAACGCAACAGACTGTAAATCTGTCGACTCTGTCTTCGGAGGTTCGAATCCTCCCCTACCCACAGTTTATCTTGTCAGGCTGATGTAGCTCAGTCGGTAGAGCACTTCCTTGGTAAGGAAGAGGTCATCGGTTCGAATCCGATCATCAGCTCCGGTTTTTGGGGTATTGATAGTATACGTCAGTAGCTTAATTGGTAGAGCAGCGGTCTCCAAAACCGCAGGTTGGGGGTTCGATTCCCTCCTGACGTGCACGCAGAAAAAATTTTCACTGTAGTTTATTTTGCACTTGTATTCATGAATAAATATATCGGCAAGGCAGGTCAGTATTATCGTGATGTAGTCAGTGAGATGCGGAAGGTTATCTGGCCGAGCAAGGAAGAGATCAAGGATTTGACGATAGTAGTGTTGACGGTTTCGGGTATTCTTGCATTGTTTACATTTCTTGTCGATTGGGTTATAAATTTCGTTATGGGAAAGTTATTGTAAGAAAAAGTGTTAAGGTTGAATTGATGAGCGCAAGAAAAAAGGACGTTGAAGATCAGGGTGTTCCGGTTGCCCGCTGGTATGCGCTCAGGATTTATTCAGGCCATGAGCGCAAGGTTAAGGAGGCTATTGATGCGGATGTGATTCGCTGTGGCCTTGCCGACAAGATATTACAGATTTATGTCCCTTATGAGCGTTTTGTCGAGGTAAAAAACGGCAAAAAAAGAAGTTTGACAAAAAATGCTTTTCCTGGTTATGTCCTTATTGAGGCAGTACTTGACAAGCAGACAAGGAATTTGATCCTTGATATACCCTCTGTTATGGGTTTTCTTGGTGTAGATGATGTCCCTACCCCGTTGAGGCCGGAAGAGGTAGAGAAGATACTTGAGCCGGAGAGCACTATTGAACATCGCTCTGTTGTTGAGGCTCCCTTCAGGATTGGAGATTCGGTAAAGGTGATTGACGGCCCGTTCAGTTCACTGACCGGTGTTGTTCATGAGGTGTGCACCGAAAGGATGAAGGTCAAGGTCATGATAAGCTTTTTTGGTCGCAGTACGCCGACAGAGCTTGATTTTTCACAGGTTAAGTCAGTTTCCCAATAATAGTTGCTTAAGTAATTTAAGCTTCTGAATAGAGATAGTTTATGGCAAAAAAGGTACTCGGTTTTATCAAGCTTCAGATCCCGGCTGGTGCAGCGAACCCTGCTCCTCCTGTCGGTCCCGCCCTTGGACAGAAGGGTGTCAATATCATGGAGTTTTGCAAGCAGTTCAATGCGAAAACCCAGTCTGAAGCGGGGATGATTATCCCTGTAGTTATTACGGTATACTCTGACAAGTCCTTTACGTTTATTACCAAGACCCCTCCTGCAGCCGTTCTTCTCCTCAAAGAGGCGAGTTTGAAGAAAGGTTCAGGTGAACCAAATCGCAATAAGGTCGGGACGGTTACCCGTGACCAGGTTCGCAAGATTGCTGAACTGAAAATGCCGGATCTCAATGCAGTCAACAGCGAAGGGGCTGAAGAGATGATCATGGGTACGGCGAGAAGTATGGGAATTGTTGTTGAGGGCTGAGAACAGTTCTCTTCTGTTTTGGGCTGTGGGAGGCTGAAAAGCCGCTTTTTTTTACCACTTATATAAGATTGTAACAATGGCTGGAAAAAAATACAGAGATGCCGCATCGAAGATCGAACGCTTTCATGAGTACGATCTGGTGGATGCTGTGGTGAAGGTGAGGGAAATTACCGAAGTTAAATTTGATGCGACAGTTGATATTGCCGTAAAGCTTGGTGTTGATCCTCGACATGCTGATCAGGTAGTTCGTGGCACGGTGATGTTGCCGCATGGTACCGGTAAAACGGTTTCTGTGCTGGTCGTCTGCAAAGAGGCAAAAGCTGAAGAAGCTCGTGCTGCAGGAGCAGACATGGTAGGTTTTGAGGAGTATATCGAGAAGATTCAGGAAGGATGGACCGGTGTTGATGTTATTATAGCGACTCCTGATGTTATGGGACAACTTGGTAAAGTTGCCAAGATTCTTGGACCTCGCGGTTTAATGCCAAACCCGAAGTCGGGAACCGTGACGATGGATGTGGCCAAGGCTGTCAAAGAGGTCAAGGCCGGTAAAATCGAGTTCAGAGTAGATAAAGCCGGAAATGTACATGCCCCTGTCGGCAAGGTTTCGTTTCAGCCTGATCAGTTGGTTGCCAATATTACCAGCTTCCTCAAGGAGGTTGTTCGTCTCAAGCCATCAGCAGCCAAGGGTCAGTATGTGCAGGGAATTGCGCTTTCAAGCACGATGTCCCCGAGCGTGAAGGTTAAAATGGAAAAATTTGTCGCCTAATAAAAACGGTTTATACGATGAAGCGAGATAGAAAAGAGGAGATCGTTCAGGAAGTAGCTGAAAAGATCAACAGGTCACAGGGTATATATCTGACGGAATTTCAGGGGTTGAGCGTCGCAAAAATGTCTGAGCTTCGCCGTGAGTTCCGCAAGGTCGGCGTTGAGTATCGCGTTGTTAAAAACACCCTGATCAAACAGGCATTGAAAGACCTTGCTGGTGCAGACAAGCTGGCTCCGGGTCTCAAAAGTACAACAGCAGTTGCATTTGGATTTGATGATCCCGTTGCTCCGGCAAAGGTTATCAGGAAGTTCAGCAAAACCAATGATGCGCTGAAGTTCAAGATGGCGTCGATTGATGGTGTTGTTTTTGGTCCTGATCAGCTCCCGCTTCTTTCCGAGATGCTTACCAAGACGGAAAATATTGGTCGTGCTGCTGGTCTGATCAACGGTGTGGTCAGTTCTGTTCCGATGGTGGTCAATGCGGTTATGAGAAACCTGGTCTGTGCTCTCGATCAGATCGCCAAGCAGAAGCAATAAATTACACAATACTATTACGCACTCAAGAAATTATTATACATTTTAAATTAAACAAGAGAGGGGAATAATGTCTATCGAAACACTTGTAGAGGAAATTGGTAAGTTGACTCTTACAGAAGCTTCAGAGTTGGTGAAGGCTCTTGAAGAGAAGTTTGGCGTCAGTGCTGCCCCTGTTGCAGTTGCCGGAGTGGCAGCCGCAGCCGCAGGTGATGCGCCAGTTGTGGAAGAACAGACCGAGTTTGACGTTGTGCTGACAGCCGCAGGCGAAAGCAAAATCAATGTGATCAAGGCAGTTCGTGCTATTACAGGTCTTGGTCTGAAAGAGGCAAAGGATCTTGTCGATGGCGCTCCGAAGACGGTTAAAGAAGCAATTTCCAAGGATGAAGCAGAAAAGATTGCCAAAGAGCTGAAGGACGCAGGTGCATCAGTAGAGGTTAAATGATCTTTGAAAAGAGTCATTACTAAAGCCAAGCTCCGTTTCGATATGAGACGGAGCTTTGTCTGTTTGTATAAGAACAGTATTGTAAGGTAGTTCCCGTGATGATACGATTAAGGTTAAGCCGATTGTTATCTGTAGTCCGGTTATGTTTTTATGGATATTTGTGATGACTTAATCTGTTAGTAATTCATGCAATTGATAAAAGTGAGGTGCATGTGAAAGTGGCTGATGCAACAACAACACCCTGTATTGACTTTTCAAAAATCCAAAGTATTATAGAGCCCCCCGACCTCTTAAAAGTCCAGTTAGATTCATTCCATAATTTTATACAGGATAGCGTACCTCTCGCCAAAAGAAAAGATCAGGGTCTTGAGAGGGTGCTTCGCGGAGCATTTCCCATTACTGATACCCGGGGTCTCTACCTGCTTGAGTATATTTCATACAGCTTTGATAAACCAAAGTATACCATAGAGGATTGTATTGAGCGCGGCCTGACCTACGATGTCTCCCTTAAAGTCAAGCTAAAACTCTCCTATAAAGATGAGGCTGATGAGACAGACTGGAAGGAGACCATACAGCAGGAGGTTTACCTTGGCAGGATTCCTTACATGACCAACCGCGGTACCTTTATTGTCAACGGCGCTGAACGTGTTGTGGTCGCTCAGCTTCACCGCTCGCCCGGTGTTGTTTTCAGTGAGGCCGTCCATCCGAATGGCAAGAAAATGTATTCGGCAAAAATTGTACCGACCAGAGGTTCATGGATTGAGTTTCAGACCGATATCAATAATCAGATATTTGTCTATATCGACCAGAAAAAAAACTTTCTCGTCAGTGCGCTTTTGCGTGCCATAGGTTTTGCCAGAGACGAAGATATTCTCGGACTCTTTGATCTTGTTGAAGAGCTTCCTCTGAAGTCAAGCAAAAAAGAGCAGCTTGTCGGGCAGTATCTTGCTTCCGACATTGTTGACATGCAGACCGGAGAGGTGGTGAGTGCGAGGACAGCGATAACGGAGGATATTTTTGAGCAGATTCTTGCTGCCGGCTATAAAAGTGTCAAGGTGATGAAGACCTTTGCAGGCGGCGACAAGGGCGTAGACAAATCGATCATCATCAATACCATTCTCAATGACAATTCAGCGACCGAAGAAGAGGCGCTTGAGATTGTCTATGAAGAGTTGAGGGCCAATGAAGCTCCCGATATTGATGCTGCAAGGAGTTTTCTGGAGAGAACTTTCTTTAATCAGAAAAAATATGATCTCGGAGAGGTTGGCCGTTACAGGATCAAGAAAAAGCTCGCTAAAGAATTTGATGATCTGACTGCCTATCTCGCTGAAAAGCCTGAGTTGAAGCAGTTGTCGGATACCATTTACGAGAAAATTCTCCAGACGATACAATCGTTCTCTGATGAGCCGACAGGTGAGGATATTCTGGTGCTGACGCATTATGATATCATTTCGGTCATCTATTATCTCATCAAGCTGGTCAACGGTCTTGCCGATGTTGACGATGTCGATCATCTGGCAAACCGCCGCGTGCGTTCGGTCGGAGAACAGCTTGCAGCCCAGTTTGTTATTGGACTGGCCAGGATGGGAAAAAATGTTCGCGAGAAGCTCAACTCCAGAGACTCGGATAAAATAGCTCCAGCAGACCTGATCAACGCACGTACCGTATCGAGCGTTGTATCAAGTTTCTTTGCAACAAGCCAGTTGTCACAGTTCATGGACCAGACCAATCCTCTGGCTGAAATGACCAACAAGAGAAGGGTTTCTGCCCTTGGACCAGGTGGTCTTACCAGAGAGCGGGCAGGTTTTGAGGTTCGTGACGTTCACTATACACACTATGGCAGGCTCTGTCCGATTGAAACACCTGAAGGTCCCAATATCGGTCTGATCTCCTCGCTTTCAGTCTATGCCGAGATTAACGATAAAGGTTTTATCCAGACACCTTATCGTGTGGTTGATAAAGGTCAGGTGACGGATACCGTTCTGATGCTTTCGGCTGAAGATGAAGAAAACAAGATAACGGTACCAGTCAGTGTTCCCCTTGACGAAAACCGAAAGATTGCCATGGAGACGGTTCAAGCCAGGACAAAAGGAGATTATCCGGTTGTTGCTGCTGAGGATGTCAACTATATGGATGTCTCTCCCGTACAGATTGTCAGTGCTGCAGCAGCGCTGATTCCCTTCCTTGAGCACGATGACGGTAACCGCGCACTGATGGGTGCAAACATGCAACGTCAGGCGGTTCCGCTCTTAACCTCGGAAGCTCCTGTTGTCGGTACAGGTATGGAAGCAAAGGTGGCTCGCGATTCCCGTTCAGTCATTGTTGCTGAAGGGGCCGGAGTGCTCGAAGATGTTACGGCAGAATATATCCAGGTGCGTTATGATCTCAATCCTGACAATGATGTTCGCCTCTCGATGCTTGATCCTGATGAAGGGCTGAAAACCTATAAATTAATCAAGTTCAAGCGATCCAACCAGGACACCTGTATTTCACAGAAACCTCTTGTTCGGATTGGTCAGCGTGTCGAAAAAGGAACCGTTCTTGCAGATAGCTCATCGACCGATAATGGTGAACTGGCACTTGGAAAAAACGTTCTGGTAGCCTTCATGCCCTGGCGTGGCTATAATTTTGAAGACGCTATCATTCTCAGTGAAAGGCTGGTCTATGACGATGTCTTTACCTCAATCCATATTCATGAATTCGAGGCCAATGTCCGGGATACCAAGCGTGGCGAAGAGCAGTTTACCCGTGACATCTACAATGTCAGTGATGAAGCGCTCAGAAACCTTGACGAGAATGGTATTGTGCGCATCGGTGCGGAAGTCAAGGAGCGGGATATTCTTGTCGGAAAAATAACGCCAAAAGGAGAGAGCGATCCAACACCGGAAGAGAAGCTGCTCAGGGCGATTTTCGGTGATAAATCGAGTGATGTCAAGGATGCTTCAATGCATGTGCCAGCCGGAATGAAGGGTATTGTCATCAAGACAAAGCTCTTCAGCCGCAAGAAAAAGGTTGGTATGGATGTAAAGGAAAAGCTTGAGGTTGTCGACAAGAGATTTGATTCCAAAGAGTATGATCTGCGCAAGCGGTTTGCAAAATGGATCAAACAGCTTCTTGGAGGCAAAAGCTCGGTTGGTGTATACAATGATAAAGGCAAACAGCTCATTGCCGAGGGTGCGGTGTACGATGAAATCCTTCTTGCGAAGTTCAGCGCAATGCCTTTCCTTGAGTCCATCGACTTTACAAAAGGGCTGACCGATTCCAAAAAAGTAAATGACAATGTCATACGCCTTGTCAAAGAGTTCCGTTTCATGCTCAAGGATCTGGCCGATGAGCGGGACAACGAAAAATATAAAATCAATGTTGGCGATGAACTTCCTCCAGGAATCGAGGAGCTGGCCAAAGTCTACATTGCCCAGAAAAGAAAGATTCAGGTCGGCGACAAGATGGCCGGTCGGCACGGAAACAAGGGTGTTGTCGGTAAAATTCTCTCGATTGAGGATATGCCTTTCATGGCAGATGGTACCCCGGTTGACATTGTTCTCAACCCGCTTGGTGTGCCGAGCCGTATGAATATTGGCCAGCTCTATGAAACATCGCTCGGCTGGGCAGCAAAGAAGCTTGGTGTCAAGTTCAAGACACCGATTTTCAACGGCGCTACCTATGAGGAAGTACAGGCTGAACTTGAAAGAGCTGGTCTTCCGGCTCATGGAAAAGTCAGTCTATTCGATGGTCGTACCGGCGAGCGCTTTGATGACGAAGTGACGATAGGGTATATTTACATGCTCAAACTCAGTCACCTTGTCGATGACAAGATTCATGCCCGTTCCACTGGCCCATACTCGCTCATAACCCAGCAGCCGCTTGGTGGTAAAGCGCAGTTTGGTGGTCAGAGGTTTGGTGAAATGGAGGTTTGGGCACTTGAAGCTTATGGCGCGGCCAATATTCTTCGGGAGATGCTGACGGTCAAATCAGATGATGTGATAGGGCGGAACAAAACCTATGAGGCCATTGTTAAAGGACAGAACCTGCCAGAGCCAGGAATACCTGAATCCTTCAATGTTCTTGTCAGGGAGCTGCAAGGATTAGGTCTTGAGATACGTATTGACGACAAGGTTCCTTAGTAATGTGTTAATTGGCGTGTACATCATTAACGGACGTTCAAAAGAGTCGTTTAAAAAGGGATATTGACTATGATTTTTTCACAGGGAGCATCGCCCTTAAAAGGTGAATTTTCACGAATAAAGTTTAGTATTGCATCACCTGAAAGCATTCTTGCTCATTCACGGGGAGAGGTACTGAAGCCGGAGACAATAAACTACCGTACGTTCAAACCGGAACGTGACGGTTTGATGTGCGAAAAAATATTTGGCCCGACAAAGGATTGGGAGTGTTATTGCGGTAAATACAAACGTGTACGCTATAAAGGAATTATCTGCGACCGTTGCGGCGTAGAGGTTACGACCAAGAGTGTCCGCAGGGAGCGTATGGGCCATATCGCCCTCGCTGTTCCTGTGGTGCATACCTGGTTTTTCCGTTCGGTTCCAAGCAAGATCGGTGCACTGCTTGACCTTTCGACCAAAGAGCTTGAAAGGATCATCTATTATGAAGTCTATGTTGTCATCAATCCCGGTGAACCTGGCGAAAAGCAGGGGATCAAGAAACTCGATCGTCTGACTGAAGAGCAATATTTCCAGATTATCACCGAGTATGAGGATAATCAGGATCTTGAGGATTCAGACCCTGACAAGTTTGTGGCGAAAATGGGTGGCGAAGCCATTCATATGCTTCTCAAGAACATAGACCTTGACGCATCAGCGATACATCTGCGTAAAGTGCTCAAAGAGAGCAATTCAGAGCAGAAAAGAGCCGATGCGCTGAAACGGCTGAAAGTTGTTGAGGCCTTCAGAAAGAGTTATGAGCCCCACAAGAAAACCCGGAAAAAGCCCCAGGGTCTTTTCCCTGAAGATGAGCTTCCCGAGCCCTACGTCTATGAAGGCAACAAGCCGGAATATATGGTGATGGAAGTCGTTCCGGTCATTCCTCCGGAACTGCGTCCACTTGTTCCCCTTGAAGGTGGCCGGTTCGCTACCTCAGATCTGAATGATCTGTATCGCCGGGTAATTATTCGCAACAACCGGCTGAAAAAACTGATCGATATCCGTGCTCCTGAGGTTATTCTTCGAAACGAGAAGAGAATGCTGCAGGAGGCGGTTGATGCCCTGTTTGATAACTCTCGCAAAGCCAATGCAGTCAAGACCGGAGAGTCAAACAGGCCGCTGAAATCACTTTCAGATGCCCTGAAGGGCAAGCAGGGTCGATTCCGCCAGAACCTTCTTGGTAAAAGGGTCGATTATTCAGGCCGTTCGGTTATCGTTGTCGGACCGGAATTAAAACTGCATGAGTGCGGTCTGCCAAAAAGTATGGCTATTGAGCTTTTTCAGCCCTTTGTGATTCGTCGTCTTGTTGATCGCGGTATTGCAAAATCGGTCAAATCGGCCAAGAAGCTTATTGATAAAAAAGATCCGATTGTCTGGGACGTCCTTGAAAAGGTTATTGACGGCAGGCCGGTTCTGCTGAACAGGGCGCCGACTCTTCATCGACTCGGTATCCAGGCATTCCAGCCCCTGCTGATTGAAGGCAAGGCCATTCAGATTCACCCTCTTGTCTGTACAGCGTTCAACGCTGACTTTGATGGTGACCAGATGGCTGTACACATCCCATTGTCGCAGGAAGCGCAGCTTGAAGCATCACTCCTCATGCTGTCGTCTCATAATCTGATTTTGCCGCAGTCTGGCAAGCCAGTTACGGTTCCTTCACAGGACATGGTACTCGGTATGTACTACCTGACAAAGTCACGCTCCAGAGATCTTGGCGAGGGGCAGATATTCTACAGCCCTCAGGATGTTCTTATAGCATATAACGAAGAGCGTGTGGGTCTTCATGCCCAGATTTTCGTCCAGTATGATGGCGAGATTGATCAGAAATTCGATTCGCTGCGTGTCCTTGATACAATGACGGATCTGACGGCAGAAAAGTCTGCCTGGCTCAAAGCGCAGATAGAGAAGAAATGCATTTTGCTGACGACGGTTGGCCGGGTGATTTTCAACCAGAATGTGCCAAAAGAAATAGGCTTTATCAACCGTGTTATTGACAAAAAGGTTGCAAAGGAGCTGATCGGGCGACTGAGCAGTGAGGTTGGTAATGTTGAAACAGCCAAATTCCTTGACAATATCAAGGAGGTCGGTTTCCACTATGCGATGAAAGGCGGACTTTCAGTCGGTCTTTCCGATGCCATTGTGCCTGAAACAAAGGCCCGTCACATCAAAAGTGCGCAGCGGGATAGCACAAAAGTTGTCAAGGAGTACAATCGTGGCACACTGACAGACAATGAACGTTACAACCAGATTGTTGACGTCTGGCAGAAAACCTCCAATATCGTTGCAGAAGAGTCATACCAGAAGCTCAAAAAAGATCGTGATGGTTTCAATCCGCTCTATATGATGCTTGATTCCGGAGCCCGTGGCTCCAGGGAGCAGGTGCGACAGCTCACCGGTATGAGGGGTCTTATTGCCCGTCCGCAGAAATCCATGTCGGGACAGCCGGGTGAAATTATTGAAAACCCGATTATCTCGAACCTCAAGGAGGGACTTACGGTTCTTGAGTATTTCATTTCAACACATGGAGCTCGTAAGGGTCTTTCCGATACGTCACTGAAGACGGCTGATGCAGGTTACCTGACCAGACGACTTCATGATGTGGCGCAGGACGTCATTGTTACCATTGATGACTGCGGAACAACTCGTGGACTCTATGTACACCGTAATATTGAGGAAGAGACGAGCGGCCAGATCAAGTTCCGGGAAAAAATCAAGGGTCGTGTCGCTGCCCGCGATATCATCGATACCCTGAACAACAATGTTATCGTCAGTTCCGGTGAAATTATCACTGAAGAGCTTGCCGAGCTTATTCAGGAGACTGCCGGTGTCGAAGAGGCGGAGATCCGTTCGGTTCTGACCTGTGAATCCAAAATCGGCATCTGTTCAAAATGTTATGGAACAAACCTTTCGGTCCATGAACTTGTTGAAATTGGAGAAGCGGTTGGTGTTATTGCTGCACAGTCGATCGGAGAGCCTGGAACACAGTTGACACTTCGTACCTTCCACCAGGGTGGTACGGCACAGGGCGGTATTTCTGAAACCGAGACCAAAGCCTTCTATGATGGCCAAATTCAGTTTGAGGATATCAAGACTGTTGAGCATACTGCCATTAATGAGGATGGCGTTGCAGATCTGAGGATCATCATTATCCAGAAAAACGGCAAGATCAATATTGCTGATCCTGAATCCGGAAAGATACTGAAACGTTATCTGGTGCCTCATGGCGCGCATCTGCACTGTAAAAACGGCTCACTTGTCAAAAAAGACCAGGTGATGTTCAGCAGTGAGCCCAACAGCACACAGATCATTGCAGAAATTCCGGGTATCATCAAGTTTGCTGATATTGAAAAAGGTATCACCTACAAGGAAGAGGTTGATCCCCAGACCGGATTTTCGCAGCACACCATCATCAACTGGCGTTCAAAGCTGAGAGCTACCGAGACAAGGGAGCCAAGGTTGATGATTATTGATGCAAGCGGAGAGGTAAGAAAGACCTACCCCGTTCCGATCAAGTCAAATCTTTATGTCGAAGACGGGCAGAAAGTTGAGCCTGGCGACATCATGGCCAAGGTACCAAGAAACCTCGACCGTGTCGGAGGCGATATTACCGCCGGTCTGCCAAAAGTTACCGAGCTGTTCGAAGCCCGAATTCCTACAGATCCTGCAATCGTTACAGAAATTGACGGCTATGTCAGTTTCGGTTCACAGCGCAGAAGCAGCAAGGAGATCAAGGTTAAAAACGACTTTGGTGAAGAGAAGGTCTACTATGTCCAGGTTGGAAAGCATGTGCTTGCCAACGAAGGTGATGAGGTGAAGGCAGGCGATCCGCTGACGGATGGCGCCGTATCACCACAGGATATCCTCCGTATTCAGGGCCCCAATGCAGTCCAGCAGTACCTTGTGAACGAGATTCAGAAAGTGTACCAGATCAATGCGGGTGTGGAGATCAACGACAAGCATCTTGAGGTTATTGTGCGCCAGATGCTTCAGAAGGTACGGGTTGAAGAGCCTGGAGATACCGATCTGCTGCCTGGAGACCTGATTGACCGGAGCGCTTTTGTTGAGTCAAACCAGAGTGTAGCCGAAAAGGTACGCATCACTGAAAAAGGCGATGCTCCTGCAAGGATTCAGGATAGTCAGCTCCATAAGGTGCGTGACATCACCAAACTGAATCGCGAGCTTCGCAAGAACAGCAAAAACATGATTGCGTTTGAACCAGCCCTTCAGGCAACATCGCATCCGGTACTCCTTGGCATAACAAGCGCAGCTCTTCAGACAGAGAGTGTCATTTCCGCAGCATCGTTCCAGGAGACCACCAAGGTCTTGACCGATGCGGCTGTTGCAGGAAAGGTTGACTATCTGGCAGGACTGAAAGAAAACGTCATTGTCGGCAAGCTGATCCCTGCCGGTACGGGACTGAAGAGGTATAAAGCTATAAAACTGACGGGTGAAGGTCAGGAGAGTAACGCAACCGAACGTGTGGTTGAAGAGCCTGCAACCAGGGAAGGTTTCGCCAATGAGCGATAACCCTTTCTGTCAGGAGAGATGAAGCAAAAAAAAAGGGAGACTCGGCGGTCTCCCTTTTTTTTTGTTACTTCTTTTCAAACCGGAAGGTTTCAAGAAACCCGGTATCAAAATCACCGCTTTGAAAAACAGGAGAGTGCATGACCTGTTTATGGAAAGGGATCGTGGTTTTTACCCCCACAACAATGAACTCATCCAGTGCGCGTGACATCCTTGCAATGGCTTCGTCGCGTGTGTGTGCGGTAACAATAAGCTTTGCTATCATCGAGTCGTAGTTTGATGGTACCACATAGCTTGCATAGGCATGTGAGTCAACCCTGACACCATGACCACCCGGAGTATGGAAAACGGTCAGTTGTCCTGGTGAAGGACGGAACAGGTGTTCCGGATCCTCGGCGTTGATGCGGCACTCAATGGAGTGGCCCCTTGGCGTAAAGGAGCGGCCTTCGAGTGATTCACCGGCAGCAACAAGAATCTGCTCCTTGACGATATCTACATTGTAGCGCTCTTCAGTAACCGGATGCTCAACCTGGATGCGTGTATTCATCTCCATGAAGTAGAAATCCCGGTGCCTGTCGAGCAGAAACTCGATAGTGCCAGCTCCTTCATAGTTGATCGCACGGGCGGCGGCTACTGCAGCATCGCCCATTTTTTTTCTCAGAGCCTCATCAACAACAGGGGAAGGTGTCTCCTCAATAAGTTTCTGATGTCTTCTCTGCACCGTACAGTCGCGTTCCCCCAGATGAATGGTGTTCCCGTGCTGGTCGGAGAGGATCTGGATTTCAACGTGGCGGGGGTTTTCAAGATATTTCTCAATATAAACACCGCTATTGCCAAAAGCCTGCTCGGCTTCGCTGCGTGCCGTGTTCAGAGCCTTATCCAGTTGGCTCTCCTCGGTGACTACCCGCATACCCTTTCCGCCGCCACCAGCAGTTGGTTTGATGATAACCGGGTAACCCGTTTTTTTTGCCGTTTCAATGGCCTGCTTCAGATCGGTCACCAGTCCGGGACTTCCGGGGACAACGGGAACACTGGCAGCAATCATCGTTGCTTTCGCGGTGTTTTTATCACCCATCTGGTTGATCATTTTTGCCGTAGGGCCGATAAACTTGATGTTTGCCGATTCGCACACTTCAGCGAAATCAGCATTCTCAGCCAGAAATCCATATCCTGGATGAATAGCATCAGCGTTGGTTACCTCAGCAGCAGCAATAATGCGGGGAATATTCAGATAACTCTCTCTTGACAAAGCTGGTCCAATACAGACAGCTTCATCGGCGTATTTGACATGGATAGATTCAGCATCAACTGTAGAATATACAGCAACGGTACTGATCCCCATTTCGCGGCAGGTCTGCATAATACGCAAGGCAATTTCACCGCGATTTGCAACAAGGATTTTCTTGAACAAGGCTTTTTCTGGATGAATGTTTATGGTTTAATACGGAACAGCGGCTGATCGTACTCGATGGCCTGTCCGTTTTCAACAAGAATTTCAACAATAGTTCCAGAAACCTCAGCTTCAATTTCGTTCATCAGTTTCATGGCTTCGATAATACAGAGAACATCTCCTTTTTTAACCGTGTCATTGATGGCAACAAAGGGAGGAGAATCAGGGGACGATGACTGGTAGAATGTTCCAACAATTGGCGAGCGGGACTCGATAAGGTCGGTGACGGGTTCAGACTTGACTGCCGGATGTGGGGCATACGTAGCCTGGGGAAGGGCTTGCAAGGCAGGAGCCGCAGTTACGGGAACCTGTTGAAGTGTCACTGTGGCGGAAGAACGCCTCAGGATTATTTTAAATTCACTCTCTTCGATAATTACTTCCTGAAGATCTGAGCCATTGATGATGTCAATGAGCTGCCTGATTTCGTTAAAGTCCATGATAATAGTAACTTGGTTTGTGAACGTTCGTCATGAAAAATCCTGCAGAAAATTACTTTTTGACTCTTTCAATATACTCACCAGTTCGGGTATCGACACGAATAATACTCCCGGTCTGGATGAACATAGGGACGCTGACTTCCGTACCGGTTTCAACCATCGCCGGTTTTGTTCCGCTGGTTGCCCTGTCATCCTTGGATGCAGGACTGGTTTCAGTTACCTCAACTTCAACAAAAGTGGGGAGTTCAACGCCAAGAATCGATGCATCGTCCGAGAACACAATAGTTACCGTGATTCCATCCTTGACAAAACGGGACGCAGATCCGATTGCGATTTCCGGCACGTTAATCTGGTCAAAGGTTTCACTGTCCATCATGACAAAATCACTGCCATCCCGGTAAAGATACTGATACTGTTTCCGTTCGGTGATGATCACATCAACGGACTCTGTAGCGCTGAAACGGTATTCAACATTTCTGCCTGATTTCAGGTTTCTCATGTTAGCCTGGTAAAAGGCACGCAGGTTACCCGGAGTCCGGTGCATAAGGCTTTCGATACTGTGAGGCTCACCCTTGAAGCGAATAATTGCACCTTTTGATACGTTACTGATTGAAATCATAAGCCGGATAAAAAATTGTCTTGTACAAATCACAGGGTTTTTCCCCGTTAAACGAACCTAAATATAACACAGTGCCGGACGAATACAAAGTGCCGTGAAACCAAACAATGATAATGGTAAAAAGCGATTGCATGTTTGTCACCTACTGTTTAAATTCAGAGAAAGTTGGGCGATGGCCCAGAGAGCTTCTTTTACTTTAATAACAACAATAAACATGTCATATGTCAAAAGCTGAGTTAGTCGAGAAAATTGCCGACCAGGCAAAACTGACCAAAGTTGACGCGGAGCGTGCGGTGAATGCCTTTATCAATGTTGTGATAGATTCATTGAAAGACGGTGATGATGTCACTCTTGTCGGCTTCGGAACATTTGCTGTAGGAAAGAGAGCTGAAAGGTTGGGGCGGAATCCACAGACTGGTGAAGCTATTACCATTGCCGCAAAAAATGTTGTCAAGTTTAAACCCGGCAAAGCGTTGAGGGACGGAATCTGCGGTTGAACCTCGATATTCCGCATTGTTGCCTGCTTTTAGCCCATCAGAAGCCTTTTTGCTTGATGGGCTTTTTTTATCACTAATGTTGCAGCACTATGGCCACGAAAGTTGTCCTTGATTTTGAAAAACCACTGTTTGAGCTTGAAGCCAAACTTGACGAAATGCGTCAGTGTCTCAGGAACAGCACGAGGGAGCAGTCCCCGTCTGAAACGGAGATGCTCAATCATGATATAGAGACACTCGAGTTGAAAGTTGACGCCCTGCGACGTTCGATCTATAAAAATCTTACACGCTGGCAGAAGGTACAGCTTGCCCGTCATCCGGCAAGACCCTATACTCTCGACTACATTCACCTGATGACCCGTGATTTTCTTGAACTCGCGGGAGATCGTCGTTACAGCGATGACAAAGCCATTGTTGGCGGTTTTGCCCGCATTGAAGAGAGTGCGACAGGTTTTTCGCAGCCAGTCATGATCATCGGTCATCAGAAAGGCCGCGATACCAAGTCCAATCTCTACCGCAATTTTGGTATGGCTCAGCCTGAAGGATATCGCAAGGCGCTTCGTTTGATGCAACTTGCCGAAAAATTCCGCAAACCAGTCATTACACTCATCGATACACCCGGAGCATTTCCTGGAATAGAAGCTGAGGAGCGGGGGACTGCGGAGGCGATTGCCCGGAACCTCTATGAAATGGCAAAACTGACTGTCCCTGTCATCTGTGTGATTATCGGTGAAGGTGCAAGCGGAGGCGCTATCGGGATCGGTGTTGGTGATCGTATTCTTATGGCTGAAAACAGTTGGTATTCGGTTATTTCACCTGAAAGCTGTTCCTCCATTCTCTGGAGAAGCTGGAAGTATAAAGAGCAGGCCGCCGAAGCCCTGCAGCTCACCGCTGTTGATCTTCTTTCGCAAGGTATTATTGACAGGATTATTCCTGAACCTGTAGGGGGAGCCCATACCGACCCTGACCTAATGGCTGCCACATTGAAAGAGATACTGATTGAAGAGCTGAAAGCGCTGCTGCCGAAAGATCCGGCAACGCTTGTCCATGAGAGGATAGAAAAATTTTCATCCATGGGTGTCTGGAATGAAGAGGTGTAGCAAATGAAAAAAGCCGGCATCAGTGCCGGCTTTTTTCATTTGAATAAGGAGTATTTCTACTTGATTTCGTAAGAGTTTTCTCCCTTGAGCAGTTCCGCAAGCGTTCCGCACGCATTTTTCTGTGCATCCCTGATCTGCTGGGAAAGAGCATCTTCATAGGTTACCCTCTCCTCAGCATAGAAGACGCCGAAAGGTCTTGGAAGAGCCTCATCGTCTGCAAAGCGGGCAAGAATAGATGCCTTGTTGATATCTTTTTCATCGTGAATCCAGAGGTCGCTGGTGGAGAACTCATCTTTATCGAGATCAACAACAACAGGCTTGAATCCGTCAAGCATGATTCCGCGATTTTTATCCTTTCCGAAAACAAAAGGCTTGTCCTGTTCAACGTAGATGGTATTACTGGCCTTATTCTCAGGAGTGGCAAATGCTTCGAACGCAGCATTGTTGAAAATGGGACAATTCTGGTAAATCTCTACCAGCGAAGTCCCCCTGTGCAGTGCAGCGCGCTGAAGAATCGAGCGGAGAAACTTGCCGTCACGGTCAAAAGCTCTCGCAAAGAAAGAGCCGCCGGAACCAATCGTCAAGGCAGCCGTATTAAACGGGTGATCAATAACGCCGGATGGAGAGGTAACGGTACGCAACCCTATTTTTGATGTTGGCGAATACTGACCTTTCGTCAGACCATAAATTTCATTGTTGAAGAGAAGAACATTAAGGTCAGGATTTCGTCTCAGGGTATGAATGAAATGGTTGCCGCCGATAGAAAGCGCATCACCATCACCCGTTCCAACCCAAACACTCAGATCAGGACGAGCCACTTTCAGTCCGGTTGCCATTGGCAGCGCTCTGCCATGAATGCCGTGAACGCCATATGTGGCAAGGTAATAGGGGAGACGCGAGGAGCATCCGATACCAGAAACAAAGACGATGTTTTCCGGCGCAACACCCAGTTCCGGCAAAACATTTTTTATCTGTTGCAGTATAGCATGATCACCGCAACCAGGACACCATTTAGGCTCCTGATCGGAAGCAAAATTCTTTGCGGTAAGAACCGGTAAGGCTTTCATTATGGTATCGTTATCGGTCATGATTGAAGCTCCTTTAGAAGGTCGGTGATTTTATTCAGTATTTCCATCTCATTAAACGGTACTCCCTGCACCTTGGTAAAACCTTCAGGGGCGATCAGGAAGGTATCACGGATAATATGGATAAGCTGTCCGTTATTCAGTTCGGGAATCAACACCTTTTTATAGTTTCCGAGAATTTCGCCAAGGTTTTTCGGGAAGGGAAAGATATAGCGAAGGTGTGCATGAGCAACGTTGTACCCCTTTTCGATAGCCTGTTCAACAGCGGTTTTGATTGCGCCGTATGACGATCCCCATCCAAGCACAAGCAAATCACCACTCAACGCACCATTATCAATGCTCTGAAGCGGAATACTGTCGGCAATCCGTGCAATTTTTTCGGCACGAATTTTTGTCATCAGCTCATGATTCTCGGGGTCATGGGAGACGTTGCCGGTTTCATTCTGCTTTTCAAGTCCGCCGATACGATGTTCCAGCCCCCTGGTTCCGGGGATAGCCCAGGAGCGAACCTGACGATCATCCCGTTTGTAGGGCAGATAAGGAGCATCTTCCGGCTCTCTTGCTGGTTGAAAACGGGGAGTGATTTCAGCAAGATTCTCCGGACTTTCGACCTTCCAGGGTTCTGAACTCAGCGCAAGATAACCGTCCGAGAGACAAATGACCGGCGTCATATGCTCAACGGCAATTCGAGCAGCTTCATAGGTGGTATAGAAACAGTCAACAGGAGAGCGTGCAGCAAGCACCGGAAGTGGCGCCTCGCCATGGCGACCGTAAAGAGCCATGAACAGATCAGACTGTTCCGGTTTCGTCGGCAGACCGGTTGACGGGCCGCCCCGCTGAACATTGATGATAACCAAAGGTACCTCAAGAATGACTGCCAGGCCGAGAGCTTCAGTTTTCAGTGCAAGTCCGGGGCCAGAGGTATTTGTAGCGGCAAGCGCACCACCGTAGGCGGCACCGATGCTGCTCACAATACCGGCAATTTCATCTTCAGCCTGGAAGGTTTTTACGCCATACTTTTTCTTTTTGGCCAGAGTCTGCAAGATCTCGGTGGCCGGAGTGATCGGATACGAACCAAGGAAAAGTTCAAGTCCCGCTTTTTTGGAAGCAGCGGTCAGAGCGATAGCACAGGCCTCATTTCCGGTAACCCTGCGATAGATGCCATGCTGTTTTTGCGGTGAAATATCGAAACGGCCGAGGTTTGCAAAAAGCTCAGTTTCATCGCCAAAGAAATAACCAGCCTTCATCGCCTTGATATTGGCTTCGGCCATCCAGACATTTTTCTGAAACTTCGTCTGAAGCGTCTCCATCGTTCCTTCAAGCGGAAGCGTGTAGAGCCAGTAGAGCAACCCTAAAACAAACATATTCTTGCAGCGGTCAACCTCCTTGCTGCTCAGTCCACTCTCTTTCAGCGCTTCACGGGTAAGCTGCAGTACCGGTACAGGAAAAACGATATAGTTATCGAGAGAACCATCATGCAGGGGATCAGCCCCTTCTGGATAGCCTGCGAGTCTCAGATTTTTCTCATCGAACCCTTCAGTACCTGCAATAATAATACCGCCACGGTGGAGGTCTTTCAGATTTGCCTTCAATGCAGCAGAGTTCATCGCCACCATGACATCGAACCGGGCGCCCGGTGTATAGACCGGTTTACTGCTGAACTGGAGCTGAAAACCGGATACGCCGGCAATAGTTCCTGCTGGAGCCCGTATTTCGGATGGAAAATTCGGGAACGTATTCAGCTCTGTCCCATGAGTTGCCACCGTATTGGCAAACTGAGTACCAGTCAACTGCATACCATCACCCGAATCTCCAGCAAAAAGCACGGAGACACTGGTTTTCGACGTCACATTGACCTGTCTGGTTGTCTTTTTTGTATCAGTCATTGTCCCTGTTAATTACTTTTCAAGGTTAGTAAACAGCAAAAAAATCCCCGTGTCAATGATCATCGCCGCACGGAGGTCATTGAGTTGCTATCTGGTGAAATGTACTATTGGTGGGTAAAGAGAAGACAGAAAAAAAACACCCCGGTCTTCTGCAGGAGGCAAATATAAAGGTTTTTATGGGTTAAAACAAGTCTTCGGTCGTTTTAGCTAAGAATTTTTTTCGATGATGATATTATTCTTCTTCAGATAATCCTGCCACTCCTGCTCTTCAAGAATAGGGCAATCAGGAGATAAATCACAGAAATCACAGCGTTGTATGCCATAAACCTGCTCCATCCAGCACCCGGTGGCACTTTTGGAAACCTCATTGACATGATTGGGATTCGCCTTCATGATTTTTGCAGAGATATCCATCAGTTCAAGGATATCCTTTCGCCGTTGCTGATCTTCTACTCCCCAACTCATAGGTGTACTCCTGTTGATTATAACCATGAAAAAAATCGGCTACCAAAAAGACCGCATTTAACTTACTCAATATAATTTTTGTAAAAAAAGAAAATATTTTATTGTGGCATCCATGCATCTTTTTCAGCGCAGGGAAAGTCTTGCCTGAGAGCAATAAATTTTAAGTTGGCAACAAGCGCTAAAAAAGAGTAACTTTGAGTACGTTCGTGAAGCTGTTTCTGGTAAAGCGGCGTCGCGCAAGGCATTGTAACACAGACAAAAGTCTCTATGAAATCCTGGGAAATCAGACAATCTTTTTTGGATTATTTCGCTCAAAAAGCTCACACCATCGTTCGTTCAGCTCCGGTTATTCCTGCCGATGATCCCACCCTTCTCTTCACCAATGCAGGAATGAACCAGTTCAAGGATGTTTTTTTGGGAAAAGGATCAAGGCCCTATGTACGGGCAGCCGATACCCAGAAATGCATCAGGGCATCAGGCAAGCATAACGACCTCGAAGATGTTGGCAGGGATACCTACCACCACACCTTTTTTGAAATGCTTGGTAACTGGTCATTTGGAGATTACTACAAACAAGAGGCCATAACCTGGGCATGGGAACTGCTGACCGATGTATGGAAGCTGCCGAAAGAGCGCCTCTACGCAACCGTCTATCAGGATGATGATGAAAGCTTTCAGATATGGAAAACAGCAACGGATATAAACCCGGATCACATTATCCGTTTCGGTGAAAAAGACAATTTCTGGGAGATGGGTGAAACCGGCCCCTGTGGCCCCTGTTCCGAGATTCATATCGATCTGACCGAAGATGGTTCCGGCCACAGCCTTGTCAATGTCGGCGATTACCGGGTCATCGAACTCTGGAATCTTGTCTTTATTCAATATAACAGGCAGAGTGATGGCTCCCTCGAACCGCTTCCCATGAAACATGTCGATACCGGCATGGGCTTCGAGCGCGTTGCCGCCGTATTGCAGGGAAAAGGGTCAAACTACGACTCCGACGTTTTTCAGCCACTCTTCGACCGCATCACCGAAATTACCGGTGTCCGTTACGGCGCATCCATGGACGATCCCCTCGACATAGCCATGAGGGTTATAGCCGACCATGCCCGTACCCTCACCTTTGCCCTTTCCGACGGAGCCATGCCCTCCAACGAAGGTCGCGGTTACGTGCTTCGCCGCATACTCCGCCGGGCACTCCGCTACTCCAAAAATCTCGGCTATAACGAACCCATTCTGCATCAGCTTGTCGGCACACTCGCTGCCTCGATGGGTGATGTCTTTCCCGAGCTGCGCAAACAGCAGGAGACCGTCAGTAAAATCATCAGGGCTGAAGAGGAGAGTTTTATCGTTACCCTTGACCGGGGTATAGAGATATTCAACGAAGTTATTGAGCAAGTCCGCTCAGCCAACAGCACAACCATTACCGGTGAAGATGCCTTCAAACTCTACGACACCTATGGCTTCCCCTTCGATTTGACCCGCCTGATGGCCTCCGATGTTGGCTTTTCTGTTGACGGTGAAGGTTTTGAACACTGCATGCAGCAGCAGAAAACCCGAGCAAGAACCGACCGCAAGGAAAAACATCAGGTACAGGATGACGGATCGCAATGGCTCTGGTTCAGCGACGTGCATCGCTCGGAGTTTGCAGGCTACGACCAGCTTGAGATGCCCGTGCTTATTACCGGCATCAAGCATCTCCAGGGAAAGCTGCTTCTGGTACTCGACCGTACCCCCTTCTATGCTGAAAGTGGCGGCCAGGTTGGAGACCGGGGCTGGATAGAGAGCGCCACCTATCGTCTTCAGGTATCCGATACCATCAAGGATGGCGATGCCATTGTTCATCTTGTTACCGAAGCCTTCGACAAGATTTTGGATACGCCAATCAGTGTTGATGATCTCCAGCTCGATGAGAAGGAGCTTTCTGCTGAAGCCTCAGTAGACCGTCATTTGCGCCAGGATACCGAGTGTAACCATACTGCTACACACCTCATGCACAGTGCGCTCCGCAGGATTCTGGGGCAGCATGTCCAGCAGAAGGGCTCATATGTCAATGCCGAACGCCTCCGTTTTGATTTCAGCCATTTTTCCCGCATGACCGAAGCAGAGATTGAGGCCGTTGAAGCCGACGTGAACGACCATATCCGCCGAGCAGAACCCGTGCAGAAACATGCCGATGTCCTCTACGATGACGCCATTGCCATGGGAGCGCTTGCCTTTTTTGGCGACAAATATGCCGACCGGGTACGGGTTATTGAAATTCCGGGAATCTCCGTCGAACTCTGTGGCGGCACCCATGCAGACAATATCGGACGTATCGGACTCTTCAAGATAGTCAGTGAATCCTCGGTAGCATCAGGCGTTCGACGTATTGAAGCGCTCACCGGAAAAGCGGCAGAAAAACTCTTGTGGAAAGAGTATCATGAACTTCAGCAAGTGCGTCATCTCCTTAAAGCAAAAGGGGATGAACCAGTACTCGAAAAAATAGTCGCCCTGATGGATGCAAAAAAAGAGCTGGAAAAAGAGCTGAGCGGCAGCAGGGTAGGCTCGCTTGTCACCAGCTTGACTGCCGAGCTTGACGCATCTCCCGATATCAGCGGCTGCCGGGTCATGACCAAAGTGCTCGAAGAGGTAGACGGCGACACCCTTCGCCAGGCAGCGCTTGCCCTCCGCGATCAGGCCAGCTCAGTTGCAGGGCTGCTTTGCAGTGTGGAAGATGGAAAAATAGCGCTGGTCAGTTTTGCTTCCGACAAAGCTGTCCGGGAGTTTGGTATTGATGCCAGCAAACTGATCCGCGAGGCTGCACAATGCGTGCATGGCGGCGGCGGTGGCAAACCCGAGTTCGCAACAGCCGGAGGTAAAAATCCGGAAGGTATACAGAAGGCATTTGACACCTTTCTTGCCGCAATCCGGGAAAAAACGGGTACGATATAACTATTAATGCAGAAATACTACAGATGAAGAAAAATATTGATGTCCTTGTTATAGGTGGAAGTGCGGCAGGTATTGTTGCCGCCTCAACCGGAAAAGCGTTTTACCCGGCGAAAAGTTTTCTTGTGGTCCGTCGGGAGCGCGAAGCCGTTGTCCCCTGCGGAATACCCTACATTTATGGAACGCTGGAGAGTATCAGCCAGAACATTATTCCCAATGCGCATATCGAACAGGCCGGAGTAGAGCTTTTTATTGATGAAGTTGTTGCTGTTGATCGTACAGCCAAAGTTGCAACCACAGCCGATGGTACACAAATAACCTTCGACAAGCTTGTCTTTGCAACCGGTTCCATGCCGAAAGTCCCCTCCTGGCTGAAAGGCACAGCTCTTGGCAATGTCTTTACCATTCCCAAGGATCGTGACTATCTGGAGAATCTTCGTATTAAACTGGAACAGTGCACCACGATTGTCATTATCGGAGGAGGATTTATCGGCGTTGAAATTGCCGATGAACTGCGCAAGAAAGGCAAGAAGATTACGGTGGTTGAGGTCATGCCCCATGTATTGAATGCGGCATTTGATGACGATCTTTCCGTTAAGGTCGAAAAAATCCTGACAGATAATGGCGTCATACTCAGAACGGGTGAGAAGGTCAGCGAACTCATCGGCGATGGTGTGGTTTCGGAAGTGCTTCTTGAAAACGGAGAGCGCCTTGCCGCCGACGCGGTCATTCTTGCAACCGGATACGCTCCCAATGTGGAGCTTGCCCGAAAAGCAGGCATAAAAATCAATGAACTCGGAGCCATCAGGGTAGACGAGTACATGCGTACCGAAGACAAGGATATCTTTGCAGTCGGCGACTGTGCCGAAAAGTTTTCCTTCATCACCCGTATCGTAAAAGGATTGATGCTTGCCTCTACCGCCTGTTCCGAGGCCAGAATTGCTGGCATGAACCTCTACGGACTGTCGCGGCTGAGAACCTTCAGCGGCACCATATCAATATTTTCAACAGCAATCGGAGGCACAACTTTCGCAGCGGCCGGTGTTACCGAGCATCTTGCCCTTGATCGAGGGTTTGACGTCATATCCGCATCGGCAGAAGGCATCGACAAGCATCCGAAGTCCCTGCCAGATACCTGCAGCCAGTTTGTCAAGCTCATCGTCAACCGCGATTCCGGGCTTGTACTTGGCGGCGCGGTGGTCGGAGGGGTCAGTGCGGGAGAGCTGATCAATGTTATCGGGCTCATTATCGAAAACAAGATGACCATCCATGAGGTGCTCACCCTTCAGGTCGGTACCCATCCGTTGCTCACCGGTCCACCAACGGGCTATCCCCTCATCAAGGCGGCCGAGGCGGTGGCCAAAAAACTACGAAGCTCTCGATAAGAGATGAAATATCCGGCTGGGAAAAGAGCGATGCCGCCTGAGCATGTTGCCGCTCAGGCGAAGGCTCTTTGTGCCGTCTGTGCCGGGAAAAAGGAACGACTATTGATCGATTATGCTGCTTCTTGACTGCTTTTTTGGCCGATGCAAAAAGCCATCCTGCGAAGGATGCACCCTGAAACTTGTCCGCTCTCTGCGCCTTGCGCTCAAATCGCGCGCGATGCAGAAAGAGGAGGAGTTCGAAGTCGATACGGCCTGTTCACCGCAGATGCCCGAACTGGTGACGCTGCCGGCTAAAACGACATCGCACAAACAGGATGCCACAAAAAAACGGAAGCGGCTGACCGCTCCGAGAGAGGAGATCGCCTGGTACCCTGTGATCAAGCCGGAACTCTGCAACGGCTGCGGCGACTGCAAGGTGCTCTGCAAACCCGGTGTCTTTGAGCTGGGAGCGCCAGACCCTGCGGGTATCTGCCGACCGAAACTTATTGTTGCGCATCCCTACAAATGCCTGGTTCTCTGCACCAGGTGCGTGCCCATCTGCACTTCAGGAGCAATTACTCTCCCTCCGAAAGAGGAGTTCGAGCGCTTCGTGGAATATCTGGACTGACAGCAAGCCAGCCGGAGAATATCGAAAGGAAAACATAAAACGGAGCGTATCATGAGCGGTTCAGCCTCATCGGCAAAGAAAAAAAAGAGGCTTCTCGCCCCAAGAGAGGAGATCGCCTGGTTTCCCGTCATCGATACCGATGCCTGCAACGGTTGCGGTGACTGTGAGGGCTTCTGCAAACCGGGGGTATTTGCCCTTGGCGAGCCAGAAGGGGTCAAACGGGCCAAAATGACCGTTGCCAATCCCTGGAACTGCATCGTGCTCTGCACCCGCTGCGAGCCCGTCTGCCCCTCCGGAGCCATCACCCTGCCGCGTAAAGAGGATTTCGAGCGGTTCGTCGAATATGTCGATTGACGAAACCGAAAGAGTGACCGTGCAGATTTACCGATAAATTTGCACGTCATTTATTGTCAAACGCATACAAGCACAGAATCAACATTGGTATAGCCCCCTATTCCGGCAACTCATCCCGATCCCTGAAGCCCATCAGATAGAGGATTCCATCGAGCCCAAGCGTTGAAATTGCCTGTTTCGCCCGCTCCCGCACAATAGGCTTCGCCCTGAAAGCGATGCCGAGTCCCGCCTTGCCGAGCATCGGCAGGTCGTTTGCTCCATCTCCCACGGCAACAGTCTGTTCAAGGCTGATGTTCTCCTTTTCGGCAAGCAGTTCGAGCAGTTCAGCCTTCCTCGCTCCATCCACAACCCTGCCGAGCACCCTTCCCGTCAGGCAGCCGTTCTCGATTTCGAGCGTGTTGGCATAGACATAGTCGATCGAGAGCTTTTTCTGCAGATAGTGACCGAAATAGGTGAATCCTCCCGAAAGAATCGCGGTTTTATAACCGAGCCGCTTCAGGTTGCTGAACAACCGTTCTGCGCCCTCGGTAAGCTGCAACCGTGCGGCGATGCTCTCCATCACATGTTCGTCAAGCCCCTTGAGCTGCGCCACCCGCCGCTGCAGGCTCTCGTTGAAATCCAGCTCCCCCCGCATGGCCTGCTCGGTGATGGCTGAAACCTCCTCACCCACTCCAGCCTCCTTTGCAAGCTCATCAATCACTTCCGAGGTGATCAGGGTCGAATCCATATCGAACACCACCATCCGCCGGTTCCGCCGGAAAATATTATCCTCCTGGAAGGCGATATCAATACCGAGGCTGTCAGTAATAGCCAGAAGCTGTTCGCGAAAAAGGTTTTCATCGGAGAGGGTTCCCCTTAGCGAGAACTCCACACATGCCCGGGTGTGACTGTCGCTGTTATCAAGCGGTATTCGCCCGGAAAGTCGGTTGATGGTATCGATATTGAGATTATGCTCGGCAATGATCGACGATACCCGCTTAAGCTGTTCAGCAGAAATTTTTCTCGACAGCAGCGAAAGCAGGTATCGGGGTTTACCCTGTTCCCCGACCCAGCGCCCGTACTCTTCATCAGGTATCGGTGTAAAGGAGATCTGTATCCCGAGCGTATGAGCGCAGAAGAGCAGATCTTTGAGAACAGGCGACGAAGCCGACTCTTTGGGCACCTCAACCAGCATACCAAGGCTAAGATGGTTATGGATCACCGCCTGCCCGATATCGAGCACCGGTATCCTCGCATCAGCAAGAATCGCCGTTATTTTCGACGTCAGACCCGGTTTATCCAGGCCGGTAATATTGATAAGGAGAAGCTCGCTCATAACAGGGAGGTTAACGGTTAGCCCTACACAACAGGCGGTATCGACAAGTCATTTCGCAGTACTGCCATTGTGCCGTTTATTACGGTCATCTCCCATGACAATCCCGCTCGACTGTTGAACAACAACATCGCATTGCAAAACATCAAGATAGTGTTGTTTCAGGAACCTTCAAAAACGGGAGCAGGGAAGATAACCGAATGGCAGGCATCGGGCACAGGCAGAATGTCAGTGGTTTGCAGTGTAGTTGCTGATGGTTTTGTGCTGTATTATTTTGATGACTCGACATTATTTTGCTATACTCTCAGTAAACTATTGTTGTGATGTGAGTAAGCATGTTGGTCGTCACTCGATATGACATCCGAACTGTTCAGGAGCTTCTTGGGTATAATGATCTGCGTACTACCATGATCTATACGCATGTCTTGAATCGAGGTACGTCTGGTGGTGTGCGAAGTCCTGTAGACGGCTTGTAAGCAACGTTTTTATGCCGATCCATATAATACGCAGAAATAAAATATGATACGAGGTATAAGACATTGATAATTATATGATTAGCGGTACTTTGAGTTGTTTTTCGATTGCGTCTTATATGGGCTGTAATTCAATAATTCGCAGTTTAGGCGGATCAATCTAATTATTGTTAGCCGTAACAGGATGAGTGAGAAATCAATACGCGACAGATTGGTTGAACATGGGCAGAAATTGTTTAGTGCCCCCAAGCAGGTGATCCAGTTCACCCGGGAACCACTGGCTGATGAATTACTGAACGACTTGGTTAATCATCCGCACGCCTTCGTTCTTGCGTGTATCATGGATCGACAGGTCAAGGCGGAGAGAGCATGGTTAATTCCATACCGGATTTCGAAGAAAATCGGTAAGTTTTCCATAAATATTCTCAGCGCATTATCGCAGGAAGATGTGAATCGTTTCATGAGGGAGCCGGAACCGCTCCACCGGTTTGTTGACACGATGGCCAATCACTTCTATGCAGCAGTTCAACGAATTAAGAACAATTATGCGGGCGATGCTTCACGTATTTGGTCAGACAATCCCTCCAGCGCGGAGGTTGTATATCGTTTCTTGGAATTCGACGGGGTAGGTCCAAAAATCGGCAGCATGGCAGCAAACATTCTCGCGCGAGAGTTCAAGATTCCTTTTTCCGATTATTACTCAATTGACATTTCAGCGGATGTGCATGTGCGGCGAGTCTTTTCCAGACTTGGTTTATGTGCCGCTGACGTTACTGTGGAACAAGTGATATTCAAGGCACGGGCGCTTTACCCAGAATTCCCCGGAATGATGGATTTGCCATGCTGGGAGATAGGGAGAAACTGGTGTAAATCGTGTGGACCGGTATGCCGCGACTGCTATATGAGCGATTTATGCCCGACTGCAAAATAGAAATGAGAACGGCTAACAATCGCTTGCACCCGACGGTGACTTCGCTGCACTCCGTTCCCATGGGTGAGGCGATGCTTTAGGCACATCGCGCTTCGCGCGCGAGATTTATTTTTAACAATATGAAATGTCGTAAGAAATAGGAGTGTGCATGAATCAATACGAGGTTAATGAATTTCCGTCAGAAGTAATAGATGAAATTAAGTATTATGTTTATAGATTAATTGATCCAAGAAACGGAGAAACATTTTATATTGGAAAAGGAAAATGCAATAGAGTGTTTCAGCATATGAAATTAGCGTTACGAATTGAAGAGAGTAATGAATTAAATGATAAAATACAAACTATTAGAGATATTAAAACATCAGGGTTAAATGTTATTCATGTCATTCATAGACATGGAATGGATGAAGCAACAGCTCTCGAAGTAGAAGCTGCTTTAATTGATGCATATCCTGGGGCAACTAATATCATATGCGGATCAAGTAGTAATGAATATGGCCCAATGAATGCTCTTGAAATAATTAACAAATATAAGTCTGAAGAAGCAGTATTTGAGCATAAAGTAGTAATGATTATTATTAATAAAAGTATTTCTGATAAAAGTGTATATGATGCTACTAGATTTGCTTGGAAAATTGATAAAAGCAAAGCAGAAAAAGCAGATTATGTTTTATCATTAAAACAAGGAATTATTGTAGGAGTATTTATTGCAGATGAATGGAAAGAAGCAAGTATAGATAATTTTCCCGAATTTCATGAAGACAGAAAAGAGAGAATAGCATTTAAAGGGGTTGAAGCGCCAGATAATATTAAAGTAATATATATGAGGAAGAGAATTCCTGATGAATATAGAAAACGCGGAGCGGCATATCCAATTAAGTATAGTTATTAAAAAAATGCCTAACAATCGGTTCAACCTGACTTGCCCTTTGTCATGGATTGTGCTACACCGTTGGGCTTATGCAGTACCCCTTCCCAGACGGTTTCAGTTATGACTTAATGCCTTGCTTGCCAAGTTTGATCGTCGAAGTGTTCAGACCAGATATGTGATTTATCTTTAATGAATTTTAGGGGTTACGCTGTTCTTTGACGGATGCAATGGGTGGGTGATTGCTTGGATGTGGGGCACTGACCTCTTTTAATTATGTTCCTAAAACAACCGTAGTAAGAAAATAGTTATGTAGTCACCGAGGTTGTGGTATGAACGTTTTATTGTCCGAAGATTATACGAATATTATTAATCAAACGTAAAATAACCATGAAAAGCATGACATCTATCGAAGACAAAAGGTTTGAGATCAGGGAGCCAATAAGATCATTTTTATCAACTGTTAAAGATTATTTTGGTTATGATGCCTGTGCATTGTATTTAATATCTGTTGAAGAAACAATGCATAAAAAAGAAAAAGAAGAAGAATTTCAAAAAAGATTTTCTGAAGGGAATGTGGTGATAGAGTATTTAGATGAAGACAAGATAGAACAAGACAAGATAAATAATGCAGAAATAAAAAAAGAATACATTCAAAAGGTCGCTTTAGATTTTGATAATAAACATAATGATAAAAGCAATAAAGATGATAATAAGATATGCGAAAAAATTAGCATAATATTTTATAGAGAAAAAATAGTCGATACTTCAGATAAAGAAAAGATAAAAAATTTATCTTGTTATGAAAAGCTAAAAAATGGATTCATTAAGGATATAAAAAGAAATAAGAATATTGATATCGTGTATGATAAATGTGATACTCCTTATAAGATTTTAAAATTCATTGGTGTAGATGACTCTTATATAAGTGGTGGTGAAAAAAAACAGCATTGGATATATGATTACGATAAGAGGCCAAATAAGTATATAGTATTTGATCATAACTTCTTTGACCAAGTATCTAATATAAAAGATAAAAATCTTTTGTATGTAGAAAATGAGGGTATAACCGCAATGGTCGGGAGGCGCAATGTTATTGTTCATATGGATAAGGATCAAATATATAAAATATTTGGCCCTAAAGTACGTTTAAAAAAAGATGATACAGAGAGAAATATACATCCTGAGTGCGATGAGTTATTGGCGATACCAATATACGATGGTGATGAAATACAAGGAGTGATAAGATTGGATAATTATAATGATCATAAAGGTCATGAGAATGCAAATAAGAATAGAAAAGGTAAGTATTGGGATATAAAAAATTTGATGGATGACAAGAAAAATAAAATAAATCCGGATGATCCTGAAAATATCATTGTAACTGGAAAAGAAGATTTATTTAAGATTATTCAAGAATTATGCTTGCAGGTAATTAAGGTAAGTAGAGTTATTACAGAAAAAGACGCTTACGATGATTTGTTCCAAGGAAAGAAAATTATCGATGCTATTTTAAAAATTGGCGAAAAAGCAAATGCTGAAAATACAGGTAATCAAAAAATATATGAATTGACAAAGCATTTGTTTTTTGTGTTTCAACGGCATACATATGCAGGTTATGAGGAGATAATGACAAGAACTATGTTGTATATAAAAGATGTTTTTAAATCCGTTGGTATGGAGAAATATTATGATCTTACGGAGAGAAAATTACATGATTTTATGGATCATGAAAAGTTGATGCTCTATAGTACCAAAAAATATAGGGATCATTTTATGCATCAATTTCATGTTTTTGTGATGGGATATATAATTATCAATGCTATTGGCATAGGTGCGATTAAAAAGAGAATAAACAAAAGGCTTGAGTGTACAGAAGAATATCACAAAATTAAAATAGATGATGATGGGGTGCTGAGAATCTGGGTACTGATCTCACTTTTTCATGATATTGCATATATTTTTCAGCAATATGACAAGACGATGCAAAAATTTATATCGGATAATCTACTTGCAGACATTCCTGTTCATATAGATTGGGGAGTTATTTTATCAAGCAGTAAGAGCAAGGTGAGCTATATTAATACCATGACTGAGTTGACAAAGTTTTTTACTTCACCAGAAGAATGTGTGGAACCGAATACGAAAACCAACGCATATCATAAAATGCAAACCAATAAGACAGAATTGTTGAAAAATTACATTCAAGCTTTAGAGGATAATCAGGATCACGGAGTATTAGGCGCAATATTATTAATAAACTTATACATGAAAATCATTAAAGATAATTATGATGGAAATCATAATGAGGTGAGTTCGAGGATTGTTGAACTATATTTGGCTGCATTAGCAATATCTATGCATAATTCATGTACCTATAAGACGCTTAAAGAGTCAGCAGAAAAAAGATATATAAGTTTTGATTCTTTTCCTCTTGAGTTTTTGTTGATGTATTGTGATACTGCTCAAGAATGGGGGCGAAAAAAGGAAATTGATAAAGTGTTTTACGATGCTCCAGTATTAGAGTCAATAGATATTAAGCCGTTGCAATCAGAATCAGAAAAGAATGGAAATAATGGCTACAAAAATAATATGGAGGAGGAGTCTTGCGAGTACAGTGTATCTGAAATTATGTGCAAATTAAAGTATAAAGAATTAAATTATCCAGATGAAGAAAAATTAGATGGTTTTTTTCTTGAAAAGTTGTCAAAGTTTAGTTCAAAAAGAATAAAATTTGAAATTGAATACGGGTATGAACAAAGCAATGGCATAAAAACAACATTCGTATTTCCCAGTAATGATAATGATATTGTTGTTGACTAAAATTAATGGCTATAAATAGAATGGAGAGTAATTTATTGATAAGAAGAAGATAGATTGTGCTGTAACATGAAATAAAAAAAGGCGAATAATCGCCATATATCAACTGAGATGTCGTCTATTCAATAATGTCGTGTTTTGTATTAAGCCGTCTCCTATGCGGTTTTCTTGCAGGTCGTCTAAAGGGCTTGCTCTGCCTCCGTCAATCTTGTAAGGGTGGCGGATTTGGGGTTGTTTCAATTTTTCGGTGCTGTAGGTGGGTGAGGATGAGGTTTGTGTAAGTGTGGGTAAGTTAATCGGGTGAATGATGTCCATGATTTCGCTGTTTGGCTGAAAATAGAGGGGGGGCAGTTATTATCGTTTGGGTTTGATCGGCTTTTATGTTGTTATTTTGCGGGTATTTGTTGCTGGGAGTTGATAAATACCGTGAATTTTCGAAAATATTAATCTTAAGTATATCCGGTGGGCTTATGCAGTATCCCTTCCGAGATGGCCTTCCGAATGAGCAGAACAGACCAGATGCAACATGAGAGACGGAAATGCTGATATGTGCTTTGATCCTACGGTTTCTATTGTATTTGCGTGGAGTGTTCTTTGAGAGATGACGTGTGTATTGCCGGTTTAAACTGATTAGTTTAAATCGGAAGGTATAAATTATTGTTAATACGGTTAAGTAGTGCCAGAAAGAAAACCCCTGTTTTTTGAAAATTTGACAACCTCCCGCCGGATTAAAAACCATTTTTAATGATCAACAAAAGGCGTTTCTGTGCTGATCGTGACACGCCATGGGGAAA